>Ga0102590_1002039_pt1 | contig 26015 bp, 22 predicted proteins | sample AraplaMF_Col_mMF_FD_76859 | JGI IMG/M metagenome (GOLD analysis project Ga0102590, IMG submission 76859) | Arabidopsis root microbial communities from the University of North Carolina, USA - plate scrape MF_Col_mMF | ecosystem: Host-associated > Plants > Roots > Endosphere | place: USA... | reverse complement strand
CACCGGCCGACCGGTCACCGGCGCCACGGTCGCACTCGGCGACCACCGGGCGACTACCGACGACCAGGGCGGGTACCGGCTGGACGTGCCCGCCGGTTCGTATCCGCTGACGGTCAGCGCGTTCGGCTACAAGGACGCCGACCTCGGCACGGTGCACGTGGACGACGGCGCCACGCTGACCGAGAGCGCGACGCTGACCGCGGTGCCCTCGCAGACCCTGTCCGGAACCGTCCGGGACGGCGGGCAGCACGGCTGGGGCGTCTACGCCCGCCTCACGATCGACGGTGTGCCCGGCGCGTTCTTCACTGACCCGGCCAGCGGCCGGTACTCGGTGCGGGTGCCCGACAACCGGACCTACACGCTGCACGCCACGGCGCTCTATCCCGGCTACCGGCCGGCCGACACCACCGTCACGGTGGGCTCCGCCGCGCGGACCGCCGATCTCACGCTGCCGCTGAACACCACGGGAGCCCTGCCGCCGGGCTACGCGATGACCTATCACGGTGGTGAGGCGCAGTCCTTCCCGACCACGTCCTCACCCGACGGATGGACGGTCCGCAACAACACCGCGGCGGGCGGCTGGCAGTTCGACGACCCGCTCAACCGGGGGAACCAGACCGGCGGCACCGGCCGGTTCGCCGAGGTGGACGACTTCGCCCTGGGCTGGGCCCCCGCCGACACCGAACTCCTCAGCCCCAGCTACGACTTCAGCGCCGAGCGGGCCCCCGAGCTGCAGTTCGACACGGCGTTGCCCTCGCTGTACCGACTGGGCGACCTGACCGCCGACGTGGACGCGAGCACCGATGGCGGCGCGACCTGGACCACGCTGTGGCACCACACCGACATCGTTCCCGGACCCGCCCACCAGACGGTGCCCCTGACCGGGTACGCGGGCAAGAAGTCCGTGCGCATCAGGTTCCATTTCACGGGATCCCTCACCGGCATCTGGCAGATCGACGACGTGACCGTGGGCACCCCGACCCTGGTCACCCGGTCCGGCGGTCTGCTGGTCGGACGGATCGGCGACGCCAACACCGGCCACGGCGTGCTCGGCGCGACCGTCGCCGGCGCGGCGGTGCCCGCCGACAGCGGCCGCATGGTGGCCTCGCCCGGCGATCCGGCGCAGAGCGAGGGCCTGTACTGGCTGTTCTCCTCGCGCACGGGCAGCCAGAAATTCACCGCGGGCCTGCCCGGCTTCGGCTACCCGCCGGTGACCGACACGGTCAGGGTGCGGCCGGACTCCGTCACCCCGGCGGACTTCGCACTGCACCCGGCCCAACTGCGCTACGACGTCTCGGCGGTGGCGGCCGAGGTGCCGTGGGGCGACAGCAGGACCGTCAACGTGACGGTCCGCAACACCGGCGGTTCTGCCGCCACCGTCTCGCTCGGCGAGCAGCGTCTCGGCGGGACCCCGGTGACATCGGCCGGCACCCCGGCCCGGCACGCCAAGGCCGCACTCACCCCGAACTCCGTGCTGCGCACCGCGGCCGCGACGGCCTCCGACCCCGGCTCCCCGGCCGGTCAGGCATGGTCCGCGCTGACCGATCTGCCGACCGGTGCCTTCGGAGGAATAGCCGCGGTCGACGGCGGCACCTTGTACGCCGGCCTCGGGGAGGCACCGGGCGGCCAGTGGAGCGGTGACTTCCACGCCTACGATCCGGGCACCGCGAGCTGGCGCACGCTCACCGCCCCGGCCACCAAGCGGCTCGGAGCGGCGTACGGCTTCATCCGCGGCAAGCTGTACGTCACCGGCGGCCGCGACGCCTCGGGCGCGCCCATCGCGGGCGGCGAGGTCTACGATCCGGCCACCGACTCGTGGTCGCAGATCGCCGACGCGCCCAAGGCGTACGGCGCCGCCGGTTCGGTGGTGCTCGGCGACCGGCTGTATGTGATCGGCGGCTGCGACCGGATCAACTGCGGCGTCAACGACGTCCAGGTCTACGACCCGGCGACCGACACCTGGTCGGCCGGTGCGCCCTATCCGGAGCCGATCTCGTATCCCGTGTGCGGCGCCGCGGACGGCGTGGCTTACTGCGCGGGTGGCGCCTATGAGCCCGACGGCCGCGCCCCGCAGGACACCGACCACACGTATGCCCTGGATCCGGCGACCGGAGCCTGGCACCGGGTGGCCGACGCTCCGGCCGACGTCTGGGGGGCCACCGGGACGGCGGCCGACGGCGAACTGCTGGTCGCCGGGGGCTTCCAGGTGAGCGCAGGCGCGCTGACCAACGAGGCGCACGCCTACGACCCGGCCACGGACACATGGTCGGCGCTGCCCAATCTGGCCGAGCCGGTGCTGGGCGCACAGTCGGCACCCGGCTGGTTCGCGGTCGGCGGCATGAACGCCTACAGCGTGCCGCAGTCGGCCGTGCACGAACTGCCGGGCTGGAACCGGGCGCACGGCGATGTGCCGTGGCTCGCGGAGTCCGCGGGGAAGCTGACGGTCAAGGCGCACGGGTCGGCGAAGGTGCGGCTGACCCTGGACGCGGGGGCGATGACCGCCGCCGACGACGGCGGTCATCGGGCCGCACTCGTCGTCGACAGCGACACCCCGTACGGCGCGGTGTCGCTGCCGGTCACCATGACGGTGGTGCCGCCCGCGGGCTGGGGCCAGCTGACCGGGACCGTGACGGGTACGAAGGCCGACGGCTCCTCGGCGCCGCTGGCCGGGGCCACGGTCGACATCGACGCCCCGAACGGCGGTCTGACCGTGGCCACGGGCCTGGACGGCACGTACTCCGTGTGGCTGCCGGCCAAGGGCGGCCCGGTGGGTGTGATCGTGTCGGCCGACGGCTACCGGCCCGCGACCCGATCGGTCCGGCTGGTGAAGGAGGGTGCGGTCACGGCGGACTTCCGGCTGCAGGAGAGGTGAGACGGGGCCGGCCGGGGTGTACCCGGCCGGCCGTCCCGACCGGCCCACGGCCCGGGGTGCGCGTTCCGCACCACCGGGCCGTGGCCGTCCCGCGCACCGGGGTTCACGTGCCGGCGACCCCGGGTTCGCCGCTCACCGCCAGGCCGGCGGACCGCCCTTCGGGTTCAGGCCGCCACCAGCCGCGGCTGGCGGCGAGCACACCCGCCTGGAACCTGCTCGCCGCCCCGAGCCGGCCGAGCAGCGCCTGCACGCGGCGCTGCACCGTGCGGTAGCCGATCCCCAGCTGGCGGGCGATAGCCTCGTCCGACATTCCCATGGCCAGCAGTGAGATGATCCGCCGCTCCTCGTCGTTGATGAACTCGTCCGGGCCGATGGACGCGGTCTCTCCGGGCATGTAGGGCTGGGCCTGCTCCCACAACGACTCGAAGAGGGTGGACAGCGCGTCCAGCAGCGCCGAGGGATGGACCAGAATGCACGCGTCCAGGATCTGCGGGGTGGCCAGCAGCGGGATCAGGGCCGCCTGGTCGTCGGCGATGATCAGCTTCATCGGGGCCTCGGGCAGGAACCGCACCTCCTCGCCGGCCGCGATGTCGACCTCCACCCGTGCCACGGAACCGGGCATGCTGAGGGTGTCACGGGCATGGATGAAGCGGCTGCGCACATTGCGTCCCGCGATGGCGGTGGCGGAGTTGACGCGTTCGCCGTCGCTCGCCTGAGCGTAGGGAGGGGCGTCGATGCCGCGGATCTCCCGCTCGGCACGGTTGAACAACTGCTGTCCGCAGCGGGCGACACCGTCGCGGCCGGTGACGACCTCGATCAGTGCGGTCGAGTCGCGGCTGCGGCGGGCCTCGTGGTGCCGCTCGGTGAGTTGCTCGCTCAGCGCGCGTACCCGGTGGATGTCCCGCTCACGAGCCAGCAGGAGGACTTCCAGGGCGTGTTCGGGCGGTAGCGCCGTGTATGAGGGCGGGTTGCCCGGCAGCCGGGATATCAGGCCGCCGTCCTCCAGTCGCACCAGGGCGGCGTCGGCCACGTCGGGCTCGATTCCGGTTCGGCGGCACAACTCCTCGACGGACAGCGGCGGGTTGTCGACCAGGATGAAATACAGTGCCTCGGCAGGCTGGTCCAGCCCGAGAACTTCCAGCATGGTCACCTCCGACCACAAAGTAGCCCGCGGCACCTGGGTGATTGAACCACTGACGATCATTGGTCACATTGTTGGAACATCCGATGTTCCGGTGGCGCGCCTCATCTGCCGGGGTGAAGTTGGCGGATAAGGGGCGGACACGACCGAAACACCTCCGACCACTGACGAGTGGCGACGACACCGTGGGATTGCAGCGAGGGACACCGGGCGGCCCTGTGCGTTGAGCACGCGGAAGTGTCGGTGCCGGCGGCCCCTCGGGCTCGCGGGTGAGTGCCGGGCCCTTCGGCGGCTGGGGTGGGTGAACTGAGCCAGTGGACACGGGTGTTGTTGTTCCCGCCTTGAGACGCGGGCGGGAGTCCTCCCGCCCTTGCCGGCGGTCTCAGTGGTCGTCGGTGCGCGCCAGGATGTCGGTGACCTGTCGGCCGACCGCCTCCCGGACCGGTGGGCGCAGCGCACTCATGTCCGCACCCTCCAGAGTGTGCAGAGCCTGTTCGGCGTCGGCCGTGTGCGCGGTGCTCCCGCTGAAAACCTCGTAGCCGTCGCGGACGGCGACACGGAGGAGCCTTCGGCTCTCGCTGTCGGCGTGCACTGCGGTCGCGACGACCAGGGGAGGTGGCCCGCCCGCCTCACCGGACTGCTTGTGGAAGGAACTGGCGGTCGGTGTACGCCACTTCAGACCGAGGAGCAGCAGACGCTTGGCCACGACCTCGTCCAGGTCCGTCTCATGGACAGCGTCTGCCCCCAGTGTGACGGCCCTGGCGTCCAGGACGAGCGCGGCGGGCAGAAGGCAGCGCAGTGTGCTGCCCACGATGTTGCCGCCGACGGTGGCCGTGCGGCGCACGGCTCCGGTACCGACACTGGCGGCCGCCTGCCGCAGTGCCTCCGGCACACGCTCGTCGATCTGATGCAGTACCACGGCCGAACCCAGCGCGGTGGCTTCGATCGCATTGGCCTGCGGCAGATTGCGCAGGGACATGGCCTGCTGGGGAAAGCCGTCCCGCTGCCAGGTGGCCCACACGAGTGTCGCCCCACCGACGGGCACCGCTCCCTGGGCCATGCACTCTTGCGCTTCGGGCAGGGACGTGGGCAGGTGCAGCAGCACGGCAGTCGACCTTTCCTGGAGGGTGGCCGGTCGGGGGCCACCGCATGATCGCCGACAGTGGGCATTCTTCAGCCGGATGCGGGAGCATGTACAGGGGGCAATCAGGCACTTCGCGCGCCGTTGGCGACTCAAGCGATCGCGGGCGCGCGGGGAACTCGCAGGCGTGCGCCGGGTGGAGGCGTTACGTCGACCGTCCGCACGCCCCACCGCCGAGGCCCGGGCTACGGCCCGTCTTCCTTCCCGACGGCTTCGCCGGGCAGAACGTCCTGCGCCGCGGGTCCGTGAGAACGGAACGGTCGCGGCGCAGGACTCAGGTCACCGAGGTGTCACTTGACGTCTACGTAGTCGCCGGCGGCCGAGACGGCCGGGGTGGTCGACGTACCCGCGAAGGAGTAGCGCCAGTAGCCGTCCGTCGTCGCCTTGTAGGTCGTCCTGAGGTTGCCGTGGCTGTCGGTGGTGAGGGTCTTGAGGGTCGTGTAGGTGCTGCTCCCCTTCTTGCGGAACTGCAGCTTGACCTTCTGGCCCGTGTACCCGGCGTACTTGTGGGCCTCCCAGTTCGCGCGGGTCAGGGAGCCCGTGATGGTGAGCGTCCTGCCCTTCTTGACCGGCTCGGGCGCGGCGTTCACCGTGAGCCTGGACAGGCGCTGGACGGCGGGGGAGCGCTGCCCCGTCAGGCTCGCCGCGCCGATCTTGCTGATGTCGGAGGGCTTGCCGGGGTTCTGGCCGTTGTACGCGACGGCCCAGGCCACCGAGTGCCAGCTCGTTCCGGCGTCGGAGTTGGCCAGATCGTACTTCGGGTAGACGTCGACGGTCCCCTTACAGGTCTCCACCGTGACGACCTTCTCGGGTGAGGACGTGGAGGAGGTCACGGAGCACGTCGCCGGCCGGTCGCCGTAGAGGTCGGCCGACGGTGCGGCGACGGAGCCGTGGTACAGGTCGAGACCGACGACGAAGTCCGAAGCGGAGATGTCGACGTTCGTCGCGGTGAGGGTGAAGCTGTAGGGGACGTGCACGATGGCGCTGGTGCCCACGGTCACGGCGGACTTGCCACCGGCGACCTTCACGTTGGAGAAGGTCACCGCCAGCGGGTACGGCGTCTTGGCCGTGGCGGCGGCCGCCGTGAAGGCGGACTTCCCCGTTGCCGGGGTGTTGTGGCCGGCGAGCTGCCAGGGGCGCGTGCCACCGGGGGTACCGGCGGCCTGGGCGGCCGGCATGGCGGCGCCGGTCAGTGCGGCGACGCCGCAGACGACGGCGACGGCCGCCGTAGCGCGAATACGCATGCGTTCTCCGTTGGAGAAGCGCCGGGACCCGGACGACCCGGGTTCCGGCGCACAGAAAGGGAATGCCGACTGGGAGGGTCGGCGTGTGACATGGGCTCAGACCGCGTCGATGGAACGATGGTTGTACTCTCGGCGAATTTTTTGTGCACCTTTTCGTGAGGCCTGGCGCTGCTGGTTGTCATGGGTCACTAGTTGCCCTGCCCGGTGGGTTCGCCGAGCGGCGACAGGAGACGGCGGCGCGATCCGTACCGGCGCGGGCACATACGCCTCCCGGCCTCGACAAGGCACCTGCGGCGCCCGCTCCCGAGCCGGAGGGCAGTGCAACGGCTCCGTGTCGGGCATCGATGCCGGAGATGCGCTGCTCGGACCGTCGTGGGCGGGGACCGCGGATCCGTGTGGTGACAGGGCCGGGCGGCCGGGTGATCGGTCGCGTGGCGGATGTCTCGCGACATGAGGCAGCCGTCCTGGCGGGTCGTGCCGCACACGGGCCGGCCGTCCGGCCGGATGCGGGAGCGGCGTGCCTCCGGGCGCCCGGCGCGGTGGTCGTCCCCGGCCGCCCTCGGTCCCCTCCCTGCGGAAAGGGTGTCCATAAGCCGTCTCACGATGTGTACACCCGTTTGACATTAGATTCGCTTATAGAAGATAAAGGACACGCTTTGGCCACTCTTTCGCGCTGCGTGACGTTCGCGGCGTGTGGCCGCCGATCCCTCCAAGCGAATGAGTCCGACCGTGTCCCACCCCATCAGCGACGGCATCGACGGCGGCTCCGTCGGCCTGTGGCACGCATGGCGTGCCGAGCGCCATCGCTCGCTCACGTCGCCGACCGGGAATCTCGCCCTGGTCGAGACCCGCTGGCTCCCCGCCGGTGAACGTCCCGACGTGGAGGAGGCCCGCGTCGGCCAGCCGGACACTGTGACGGTCACCACACTCCAGCGGACCGACCTCGTCACCGGTGAGCCCGAGCACGGCCTGCGTCTGTGGGACGCCGAGTCACCCGCCATCCACCACTTCGACCGGGTCGACGCATTCCCGCACGACCCGGCCTGGCTGATCGAGGCGACCTACACCCCCGTGCCCGGTGCTCGCCGGGTCGCCTTCGAGCATCTGCGGGACAACGGCGGCACCCGGGAACTCGTCGTCCCCGGCGACATCACCCTCGCCGTCGACGGCCGCGACTACACCCTCAGCGCCTTCGACGACGACGGCACCCTCCTGCTCGTCTTCGGTGATCCCACCAACGGCGTCAGCACCTACGGGGCCGGGCGCTTCCTCTTCGTGCAGCGCACGCAGGACGAGCACCGCGTCCTGCTCGATTTCAACCGCGCCTTCGTGCCGCCCTGCGGTTTCTCCGATCAGTACAACTGTCCGATGCCGCCGCGGCAGAACCGCTTCCACCTGCCCATCGAGGCCGGCGAGAAGCTTCCCGTCTTCCGCGACGGCTTCCCCGCGCAGCACTGACCGTCGACCGCCTCCCCGCACCGCAGCACGAAAGCGCCCTTCATCATGAGCCTGAAGAAGACCTCCCTGTACGGCACCGCGACCGCGGCCACCCTCGTCCTGACCGTGACCGCCTGCGGTGGCTCCGGCGCGGGCGGCAGCGCCGGGTCCGGTGCCTACGACAAGAACGCCACCGTCAGCATCGGCTCGCTGTACGAGCCGCAGAACCTCGACAACACCGCCGGTGGCGGCCAGGGCGTGACCGAGGCGCTCAACGGCAACGTCTACGAGGGGCTGTTCAAGCTCACCGACGACGGCAAGGTGGAGAAGCTGCTCGCCAAGGACTACAAGGTCAGCGGCGACGGTCTCACCTACACCTTCACCCTGCGCGACGGCGTGAAGTTCCACAGCGGCAAGGAACTCACCAGCCAGGACGTCAAGTACAGCTTGCAGAAGGTCATCGCGGACGACTCCCAGTCGGCGCGCAAGAGCAACCTCGAGGTCATCAAGGACATCGCCACCCCTGACCCGCGGACCGTGAAAGTCACGCTGTCGCAGAAGTCGATCTCCTTCGTCTACAACCTCTCCTACGTCTGGATCATCGACTCCCAGGCCAAGAACCTGAAGACGACCGAGGACGGCACCGGCCCCTACAAGCTGGACAAGTGGACCCGTGGTTCCGCGCTCGGCCTGGACCGGTTCGCCGGCTACTGGGGCGACGCCGCCAAGAACAAAGAGGTCGTCTTCCACTACTACAAGGACGCGACGGCCCTCAACAACGCGCTGCTGACCAACGCCGTCGACGTGGTCACCAGCGAGCAGTCGCCGGATGCCCTGGACCAGTTCAAGAACAACCAGAACTACAAGGTCAATGACGGCAACTCCACCACCAAGCTGCTGCTGGCCTTCAATGACAAGGCCAAGCCCTTCACGGACGTCAAGGTGCGCCAGGCCGTGTCCGCCGCCATCGACGACAAGAAGCTGCTGGAATCGGTCTGGGGCGGCTACGGCAAGCTCATCGGCTCGATGGTGCCGCCCACCGACCCGTGGTACGAGGACCTCACCAAGGTCAACGCCTACGACCCGGCGCGTGCCAAGCAGTTGCTCGCCGAGGCCGGGTACGCCAAGGGCTTCGCCTTCACGCTGGACACCCCGAACTACGACCCGCACCCCACCGCCGCCACCTTCATCAAGTCCCAGCTTGCCAAGGTCGGCATCACCGTCACGATCAACACGATCACGCCCGACGAGTGGTACACGAAGGTCTACAAGAACCACGACTTCAGCGCCACGCTCCAGGAGCACGTCAACGATCGTGACCTCGTCTGGTACGGGAACCCCGACTTCTACTGGGGCTACGACAACAAGCAGGTCACCCAGTGGGTGCAGCAGGCCGAGGAGGCATCCGGCACGGCCGAGCAGACCGCGCTGCTGAAGAAGGTCAACGAGAAGACCGCCGAGGACGCGGCCAGTGACTGGCTGTACCTGTACCCGCAGATCGTGGTCGCCAGCAGCAAGCTGTCGGGCTACCCCCTCAACGGCCTCAACTCCCAGTTCTACGCCTACGACATCGAGAAGAAGGGCTGATGGCGCGATACCTTCTGCGCCGCCTCGTCTTCCTGGTGGTGTCGCTGGCCCTCGCCTGCGTGGTGCTGTTCGTGTTGCTGCGCATGCTGCCCGGCGACCCGGCCAACGCCCTCACGGCTGTGGGCGCGAGCCCCGAACAGATCGCCGCGGCACGGCACGCCATCGGCTCCGACAAGCCGCTGCCCGAGCAGTTCACCCACTGGCTCGGGCAGCTGGCGAGCGGCGACCTCGGCACCTCCTTCGTCAGCTCGCTGCCGGTCGGGTCCGAGGTCGCCTCCCGGCTGAACGTCACCGTCCCGCTCACCCTCGCCGCCTTCGTCCTCGCCGTCCTCGTAGCCGTGCCCGCCGGATTCGTCGCCGCCCACAAGCGCCACACCTGGTACGGCGCCCTGCTCAGCGCTGTGTCGCAGCTGGGCATCGCCGTCCCGGTGTTCTGGCTCGGCATGATCCTCATCGCCGTGTTCGCGCTGAACGCGGGCTGGCTTCCGGCGGGCGGATTCCCGCAGGACGGCTGGTCCGAGCCCGGGGACGCGATCCGCTCGCTCGTTCTGCCGGTCGTCACCATCGCCCTGGTGATGAGCGCGTCCCTGATCCGCTACGTCCGCTCGGCGACCCTCGACGTTCTGGACAGCGACTATCTGCGCACCGCCCGCGCCCTGGGGTCGTCGTTCGGACGCGCGATGTGGCGGCACGGTCTGCGCAACGCCTCCGTGCCGGTGATCTCCGTCCTCGGTATCGAGCTCGCCTCGACCCTGCTCGGCGCGGTCGTGGTGGAGTCGGTGTACGCCCTGCCGGGCCTCGGTTCGATGCTCGCCACCGGCATCGCCCAGCACGACTACCCGGTCATCCAGGGCGTGCTGTTCGTCTCCACCCTCGGTGTGCTGCTCATCGGCTTCGCCGCGGACCTGCTCCAGCGGATCATCGACCCGCGGCTGCGCGGACGGCTCTCGGGAGGTGCCCGGTGATTCCGGCCGACACACTCGAAGCGGCGCGGCCTGAGGTAGCGCCCCAGGGCGTGCGCCGTTCCCGCGTCTCCGTCACGCTGGTCGTGGGCTCCGTCCTCGCCGGCCTCATCGCGCTGCTCGCCGTGGTGTCGCTGTTCTGGTTGCCCTACCCCGCCGACGACACCTCCGGCGGACGGCTGGCGGGACCCGGCGGGGGACATCTGCTGGGCACCGACAAGCTCGGCCGTGACCTGTTCACCCAGGTGATGACCGGCTCTCGGATCGCGGTCGAGGCGGGCCTGGGGGCCGTGCTCATCGCCGCCACCCTCGGGATCGTGCTCGGCGTGCTCGCCGCGTTCGCCCAGGGCTGGCTCGACGACACGCTCTCCGCGTTCCTCGACATCCTGATCGCGTTCCCGACGCTGCTGCTCGCGATGCTCATCGTCGCCGCGCGTTCGGCGACCCTGGGATCCGCCGTCCTCGCCATCGGTCTGGCGCAGAGCGCCGTCGTCGCCCGGCTGGCACGCATCCTGGTCAAGCGCGTCCTCACGCAGGACTACATCACCGCCGCACGCATCTCCGGCACGTCCTGGCCGCGTATCGTGCTCGGACACGTCCTGCCCAACATCTGGCCCACCCTGGTGGTCAACCTGGCCCTGCAGTTCGGGCTCGCCGTGCTGGCCGAGGCGGGCCTGTCGTACCTGGGGCTGGGCGCCCCACCGCCCAACGCCTCATGGGGTCGCATGCTCCAGGAGGCCCAGGCCACCTTCACCACTGCCCCCGCCGGCGCCCTCGCCCCCGGCATTCTGCTCGTCCTGCTCGTGGTCGGCGTCAATCTCGTCGCCGACGGTCTGCGGGACACCCTCGATCCGGCGACCGGTCGGAGGCGCTCATGACCTTCCTGGACGTACGCGGGCTGACCGTCCGGACCGCCGAGGGCAGAGTGCTGGTCGACGACCTCTCCTTCACCGTGTCCGGCGGTGAACGGCTCGGCCTCATCGGCGAGTCGGGGTCCGGCAAGTCGCTCACCACGCTGGCGCTCCTCGGCCTGCTGCCCAGCGGCATGACCGCCACCGGCAGCGTCGAACTCGCCGGCACCCAGATCGTCGGCGCGACCGAAAGGGCGCTCACCTCGGTGCGCGGCAGGGACGCCGCCGTCGTGTTCCAGGAGCCTCTGACCGCGCTCGACCCGTTGATGCGCGTGGGCCGGCAGATCGCCGAGCCCCTCGCAAGACGCAGGGGCCTCAGGGGCGCCGCGCTGCGCGACGCCGTCGGCGACATGCTGGCACAGGTGCGCCTGCCGGAACCCGAACGTGTCTCCCGCGCCTTTCCGCATGAGATCTCGGGTGGACAGAGGCAGCGCGTCGCCCTGGCGATGGCCCTGGCCTGCGACCCGGGACTTCTGATCGCGGACGAGCCGACAACCGCGCTGGACGTGTCGGTGCAGGCGGAGATGCTGGATCTCCTCGACACCCTCGTCCGGGAACGGGGAATGGCGGTGATCTTCGTCAGTCACGACCTGGCCGTCGTGGCCCGGGTGACCGACCGGGCGCTGGTGATGAAGGACGGCCGGGCAGTCGAGACCGGAACCGTCCACGACCTGGTCCGCTCTCCGCGCGCGGAGTACACCAAATCGCTCGTGGCCGGCGCACGGAGGCTGGAGGCCGCTCTGGATCTGAGGAGCCCGCGGTGACACCCGTACTGGAACTGAGAGACGTGGCGCTGCGCCACCGGGGGAGCGCGGTCGACGCGGTGAAGGACATCTCGCTGGCCGTCGAAGCGGGGCACAGCCTCGCCCTCGTCGGCGAGTCGGGGGCGGGCAAGACGACACTCCTGCGACTGCTGCTCGGGCTGGCCCGGCCCACCGCCGGGACCGTCCGGTTCGACGGTGCCGAGCTGTCACTGCGCGACCGGGAGCAGATGCGCCGGTTCCGGCGCAGCGTGCAGTGTGTGTTCCAGGACCCGTACTCCTCGCTCGACCCACGTCGTCGGGTGGGTGCCGTCGTGGCGGAGCCGTTGCGCTCCCTCGGTATCGACACACGGTCCTCCGCCGTGCCGAAGGTGGCGGCGGCCCTGGACCGGGTCGGCCTTCCGGCCGACGCGATGGACCGCTACCCGCACGAGTTCTCCGGAGGACAGCGTCAGCGGATCGCCATCGCCCGCGCCACGGTGTGCCGTCCACGGGTGCTGCTGGCCGATGAGCCCGTCAGCGCACTCGACGTCACCACCCGGGTCAAGGTCGTCGACCTGCTCGCGGAACTCAAGCAGGAACAAGGGCTGACGCTCGTGATGGTCTCCCACGACCTGTCGGTCGTGGCGTCCCTGTGCGAGCGGACCGCCGTACTGGAGCACGGCCACGTCGTGGAGCAGGGCGACACCGCTCAGGTGCTGGGCCACCCGGCGCACCCCTACACCCGCCGACTGATCGACAGCGTGCCGCGACTGCCCGCCTGAGGCTCCCCTCGCGAAGCGGCCGTTCGGCGCCCGAAGCCGCCGAGGGCCGCGCGAGCAGAGTGCCCGGGAGACGCTTGGCGGACCTGGATCAGGGACGTACCCCCGCTGATCGGTGCGCCCTCGGTGAGCGGTGTTGACGGCGGAACGGTCATCGAGCCAGAGAGGCGGCGTCGCCCATGACGACGACCGGGTGGTCGGCGGGGTCGAGGGCTTGCAGCAGCTGTTTCATGTGCGGCTTGGAGAGGCTGACGCAGGCGTGCGTGGGGCCGCCGTGGTCGACGTGGATCCAGATGCCCCCACCGCGGTTCTCGCCCAGCGGCTTGGTGCCGTCCATCGGTGATGTGCCGGGCTGCCGGTTGTAGTTGATGGCGATCACGTAGTCGAAGGAGCCGGTGAGCGGTTCGCCCTCGATACCGGGCCCGCTGACGGAGAAGGCGCCGGAGTGGTGGTACGGCAGTTCGGTGCCGGGGTCGGCCAGCAGTCCGCCGGCGTCGGTCAGGCCGAACACCCCTATGGGGCTGCGCAGATCGCCCGCGTAGTGCTCGTCGGTCCAGCCCCGGTAGCCGTTGTGCGCGGCCCATATCGCCCCGGGACGCCAGCCGCCGTCGACGCGCTGGTAGAGCACGACCTTGGAGGACGCTGAGTTCCGCGCGGCTCCCGTGACCAGGACGACCTGACGGGTGCCGGCCGGGATGTGCGACCGGGTTCCGGGACCCAGCCCCGGGATCCTGGTGGGGATTTCGGGCCGTGGCGAAGGTGTCGTCCGTGGTGTGGCGCGGGCGGTGGCAGACCCCACGGCCGCGGGAGCAACGGCGTCCTGGACGACCGGGGCCGTCCCCGGAACCGGGGTGTGGCCCCCGTCGGGGATGTGCTGGGAGGCGGCGACTATTCCCAGCGAGGAGACGACGACTGCCGCAGCTGCGGATACATAGGGCCTGTGGAGGCGCATCGGTATGGGCTTTCTGAAGAGGACGGGAACGCGAGGGGGCAGCCCTTGGGCGGAGGCGCTGTCGACGACCCGGACGAGGTCACCCGCTGCGGAGGGCCGCGGCCGGGGACGCCGATTGCCGCCGGGAGAACTGCCGCGTCGACTCGGCGGTGGAAGTGCCGGGTCGTCAAGTGACCCCTACCTGGGGAGCCGTGGCGCGTGATGTCCGGCAGCCCGGGAGTCCGCAGGCGCCGGTGAGGCGGTCACGTACGGCAGTGCCGAGTCCGGGGCGGCGCGGGCGCAGGAAAAAGTTCTTCCGGGCTGTGTTCAAAAAAAGGTGGGACGGGGTGCGGGGGCCGGACTCACCGGCCTCCCGGGGCGGGCCTGGAAGAAGCCCGCCCCGGGAATAGCCGTCACCCGGCGGGAGCCGGGCTCTCGACTCAGCTGCGAGCGTTCTTCGGCACCGCGATCTGGCGCTCGCCCCAGTTCATCCTGGTGGTCGCCTCGTAGTTCACCGTCGTGCCCGCGTCGAGACCCGCCTCCTTTGCCCTGGCCGAGGCCTTGACCAGGACGACCTGGTCGCTGAGCATCGCGCCGGTCGACGGGTCCACGACCAGCCGCTCCCGGGTCGTCCCGAGCGGTGTCGGGTACGCGACGGGAAAGTCGACACCGACACCCTCGCGACCCAGGGGATCGCTGACACGCCCGGTCACCCTGACTCCGGGCAGATCCGCCATCACCCGGTACGCGGCCGCCCGGACAGCCGGCTTCACGGGCATCGTGACGAGGTCGGCCGCCTGGCGCAGCATCCAGGCGCTGCGGCCCGACGTACCGGACTCGGCGCCGTTGTCCGTCGCGTACGCCCGCTCCAGGTAGCTGCGCAACTCCCCACTGGTGGAGGGCAGTGCGCGCAGGTCCTTGTAGGAGACGTTGCGCGGGCCGACGGCGTAGATCTTGTCGTTGAGGTTCGTCTTCATGACCATCGGCCGCCCGGTGCCCATCGGGTAGCCGATCACGCCTGTCCCGGCCTTCTTCGCGACCTCGACCCGCACCGTGCCTGGCGAGCCCGCCGCTCGCCAGCGTGCCTTGTCCGCCGCGGTCCTGGGCTCGGTCAGGGAGTCCAGCCCGGAGACCATGAGGCTCCCGGTTCCGGGGCGTACGCCCACCGACCACTCGGAGGTGGAGGTACTGCGCACGGCGAAGAGGCGTCCCTGCTCACCGGCGACGTCCACGTTCTCCGAGCGCGTCGTCGTCTGCCAGTACGTTCCCTGGTCGGCCGAGTTCGCGGCCTGCTCGGCCGCGCTGAGCAGTTCGAGGTGGCCGTCGACATGGACGTCCTCACCGGCGCCCGGCAGTTCCGTCGCGGCGGAGGATCGCGGCTGTGCGGCCGGCCGATCGGCCGGCTCCCGCCAGTCGAGCGTGGTCACCGCCACCGCGGACGCCGCCACGGCTGCGAGGGCCACCGCTCCCAGCGGCCTGAACCCACTTCTGCGGCGGGCGGCCAGGAAGCGTGTCACCCTGCCGTCCGGCGCTTCGTCGACGATGCGTGCGAGGTCCTCCCGCTGCCTCGTCGGGTCCACCAGCAGGGACGGATCCAGTGCGTCGGGCCGTGCGTCCGCGAGCACCTTCATGACGTCGGGCCGCCCGGGCCGATTGCGGGTGTTCTTCACGCGGGTGCTCCTTCGTGACGGGTGGGGTGCGGGGCCTCTACGGGAGATGCGGACGCCGTCCTGGACGCCGATGCCGTTTCCAGGGCCTTCTCCAACCGGCGCCGGGCCCGGTACAACCGGACGGTCAGTGTCGCGGTGGTGCAGCCGAGGACCTGCGCGGCCTCCCTGGCGCCCAGACCGTGCCAGGCGATCAGCGTCAGCAGTTCCCGGTCGGCCTCCGGCAGGCTCGCGAGCGCCTGCAGCGCGTCGTGCCGGTCGGTGACCTCCGACGCGATGTCACCGACGTCGGTCCGGGCGCCGCTGCTGATGCGTTGCGCTTCCTCGGCCGCGAGGAGGTACTGGTGGGCGTCCCGGCGGCGCAGTTCGCGCACCAGGTTGCGGGCCACACCCAGCAGCCACGGCAGTGCCGGCCTGGGAATGCTGCCCACCCGTTGCCAGGCGACGGTGAACGTCTCGCTGGTGATGTCCTCGCCCGTCTGCCGCCCGACCAGGCTGGTGGCGTAGGCGAGGACACGCGGATAGCACTCCTCGTAGACGTCCCGGAAGCGTTGGGCATGTGTCACGCGCCGTCCCCTCATTTCGGCTCTCTCACCAAGCAATGAGCGCAGCGGCCCGGTTCTTACATCCCGGACCGGAAAATCCCGTGGATGTGGCGCGCATCACCCACCGGAGCCGGTCACCGTTTCCCGCGCGACGGCACCTGCCGCGTTCCCGGACCGGGCACTCCCGACGGCCGCACCCGCTCCGAGCGGCAGGAAGGAGCGACGATGATGCCGGCTGTACTGGCGTTGGCTTGCAGCGACCCACTTCCCGTCCGCGGAAAGCGCTGGGCGGGAACGGGGCCGGAGCGAGCCCTTTCCGCTGCATGCTCTGTGGGCCCGGCGGACGTCGTCGAAGACGACTTGGCGCGCGACCAGGCGCCAGGCGGGTGGCGTCGCCAGAAGAAACCTCGTGCACCAGTAACTACAGCCGTGACGCGGCGCTGCCCCCTGGTGGTGACTCGATGAGCCGCCTACGACGCCTTCCGTTCGACGGGCCGGAAGGCAAGCCCGCGTACATCCCTTGCGACAACCCTGACGGTCCGCTCTCACGGTTCGCGGACGCCATCGAAGCGCAACAGTTGGAGGCGGGAGCAACGGTGCTCGGCTTGGTGCGCCCCATGCTGGGTGTGACCCTGACCCTCGATGAGGCCATGTTCATGCTGCGGCGTACGGCGGAATGCCTTCGCGACGCGCTAGGTGTGGCGGAATCCCGTGGCCAGCGGCTGGGCCTTCCCGATCAACCTTTCTCGGGTATTGCTGCTGAAGAAGCACCGAGCCCGGCGCCGAAGCGGCCACTCACTGACGATGTGTCAGGGCATGGCAGGAGCGCTGATGCCTGGCGACAGGGCGCGGATTGCAGCCCCGGATCCCGACGCCGACAGCACGGGTGAGCGTCGGCCGGGCCTCCGCGCGCCCCGGTGCCGGGCAGGACGACGTGGCGCTTCGCACTGCCCGGCATCTCCACGAGCGGACGGGTCAGTCGGTTGTGGCCCGCTCACGGACCACGGCCACTACGTCGATCTCGACAAGGATGTTCATCAGGTCGGAGCCGACCGTGGTCCGCACCGGGCAGGGCTCGGTGAAGAACGCGCTGTAGGCCCGGTCGAACTCGGCGAAGTCCCGCTGCAGATGCTCCAGATGCGCCGTCACCTTGACCACGTCCCGCAGTGTCAGACCGCGCTCGGCGAGTACGGAGGAGATGTTGCGCAGTACCTGTGCGGTCTGTTCCGCGACGCCTTCCGGAATCTCGCCGGTCCGCGGGTCCTGCGGGCCGAACCCGGCCGTGTACAGGAACCCGCCCGCCACCACGCCCTGGGAGTAGGCCCCTGCCGGGCGGGGGGCGTCGTCCGTGCGTACGGCCTCCCTTCCCGCATGTCCCACAGGTTCGGTCTCCTGCTCCGTGGCTCCGCTCATCCCGTCAGGTCGCCTTCCCTCTCGTTGACCGCGGCATAGTGACGGAGCTTGTCCTCGTCCACGCTCACACCCAGACCGGGTCCCGTCGGCACACGCAGTCGCCCGTTCTCGAGGTGCAGCGGTTCGATGATGTCGTCCGCGTGCAGGTAGTACATGCTGTCGATCGCACGTGAGAGCACCGGGGTGCTGGAGACGACGGCGAGATGCGCCGCCGTCGCTATGCCGAGTTCGCCCCCGCTGTGCAGGTTCATACCGAGGCCGAAGGTCTCGCAGTGCGCGGCGAGTGCCTTCGTGGCCGCGATGCCGCCCCACTTGTAGACGTCACCGTGGATCACGTCCACCGCGTTCAGCCGCATGGCCGGTGCGAAGTCCTCGAAGCGGACGACACACATGTTGGTGCACAGCGGGATGCGTACCTTCGCCTTCACCTGGCTCATGCCCTCGATGCCGACACACGGGTCCTCCAGGTACTCGAGGTCCAGCTCCTCCAGGGCGATCCCGGCACGTATCGAATCGGGGACGGACCAGGCGGCGTTCGGATCGACCCGCAGATTCACGTCGGGCAGCGCTTCGCGCAGCGCACGCAGGATGGCGACATCCCCGGCCGCGTCCTTCGTGCCCTTGAGCTTGACGGCCTCGAAGCCGCCCTCCGTCACGACGCGCCGGGCGTGTTCCGCCAGGGCCGCGGGCAGCGCCGACGCCGTCGAACCGGGCGCGTCGGCCCGGGTGACGAGAGCGGTGATCGGTACCTCGTCGCGAACGGCACCCCCCAGCAGATCGGTGACCGACTGCTGGGTGGCCTTGCCCATCGCATCCCAGCAGGCGACGTCGATCGCCGCGATCGCGGCGTAGCCGAGGTAGCCGTAGAAGAAGGGCACCATGTGCTGCTTGCGGTGGAAGCCTTCCAGCGCGAACGGACTGGTGCCGATCAGGTCCGCGGCCATCGACCGGACGATCGCCGCCACCGGCCTGCCCCACATCGTCTCGCCCCAGCCCTCGACGCCCTCGTCGGTGCGGATGCGCACGACGGTGCGGGTTTCTCCTGTCTTGGTCTCGAACGAACTGGTGAAGGGGTTGACCAGTGGGAGGTTCACGACCCACACATCGACGTCGGTGACCTTCATGTCTCTCCTTGCATCATGGGGACGGCCGACTCGTGACGCGGCGGCGTCCAGGGGTGCGGGTGTCGCCGGATTCACTGCGTCGCCGCGTCGAAGGCTGCGATCGCCCTGGCCAGCCCTTGTGCCCGGTCGTCCAGCAGTTGACCGCCCGACGCGGCGTCGGCGGTGGAGGGGTCGTCCGTCGAGCCGCCGACCCGGGCCCACTCCCCGTGGCGTTCCACGGTGAGGCCCGGGTAGGGCGGGTTGTCGAACAGGGGCGGCGGTTCCACGGGTGTGCGGGCGTGCACGGGTGTGCGCACCAGGTCCGGGCGGGCCGCCAGCATCAGTGATGTCTCGAACCATCCGGCGTGCCCCGGGGTGACATCGGGCCGGCCGACCTCGTGCCCGGCCGAGGTGAGCGTCCAGTAGGAGCAGGCGGCGACGGTGGCTTCCGAGCGGAGGGCGAACCGTTTCACCGCCAGGCGCATGATCTCGTCGTTGCCGCCGTGTCCGTTCACGATCAGTATGCGGCGGTGTCCGCTGGTCACGAGCGAGTCCAGAATGTCGTCCAGGACGGCGCTCAGGGTGGCGGCGGAGAGCGAGAGGGCCGCGGCGAACAGATGGTGGGGACTGTGCCCGAAGGGCAGGACGGGCAGCAGCACGACTTCCGGATGGTGTGCCTCCCGGGCGAGCAGGTCCAGGGCCCGCTCGACGACCTCCTCGACCAGGAGCGTGTCGGTGCCCATGGGAAGGTGCGCGGCGTGCTGTTCCTGCGACCCGATGGGCAGCAGGGCGATGCCGTCCTCACCGGACCGGCGTACCTCGCGCCAGGTAAGTTCGCTCAGTTTCGATTGGCTCACGGTGCTACCTCTGTGAAACGGGACCGTGGCAGAGTCGGCGCATGGTCCACAAACGTTCTCCGTTGCGACTGGTCCCCGAGGCCGTGGCGCAACCGACCGCACCCGCCGCCTCGCAGCGGCTGGGTGCCGTCGAGCTGGTACCCGGCAGGGTCAGGGCGGCCGTGCTGTCCATGGCGGGTCGGATTCTGGAACGCATCGAGACCTCGTACGACGCCGCCTCCGCGACGCCGGCCGACATCGACACGGCACTGACGGAAACCGCCGTGATCTTCGCCGCACACGAGCTGACCGGGATCGGGGTGGCGGCCGCCGGGCTCGTGGACCCGCTCACGGGCCTGATCCTGGAAGTGAACGACGTACCCGGTCTGCACGGATACCCCGTGACGGAGCGGCTGGGCGAGCTGACCGGCGCGAGTGTGCGGGTGGAGCACCGGGCACGGCTCCAGGTGCTCGGGGACCGATGGTTCGGCGCGGGGCGCGGGCGGCGCACCTTCGCCTCCGTCTCGACGGGTGAGGTCCTCGGGGTGGGGGTCCTCTACGACGGCGAGGTGCTGGCGCCACCCGGCGGCCGCAGCGGCGCCCATATGACCGTGTCGGCCAGCGGTGAGCGGTGCACCTGCGGAAACCGCGGCTGCTGGAAGACCGTCGCGACCACGGGCTGGCTGCGGGCCCGGGCACACACGGCGGGCCTCGGGGACGGGGCGTCGCTCGCGTCGCTGGTGAGCCGCGGGGACGAGCCGGCGGGACGGATCGTGCAGGAGTACGCGCAGAACCTCGCCCTCGGCCTGGTGAACGTGCAGCAACTCTTCGCGCCCGGCCTCTTCATCCTGCACGGTGAGGCACGCGAGGGCGGTGAGGGCTTTCGTACGGTGGTCGAGCAGCGGCTGCGTGACGCCGTCGCCTTCGCGGGCGCCGAACAGCCGCGCGTGCTGGTGAGCGAGGCCGCCGTGGACGACGTTGCGCTGCTCGGTGGCGCGGGGCTCGTGCTCTCCTACCTGTAGTGGGTGGGTGGTCATCGGCTCTCTCCGCTGGTGCGGGGCGCCCGTTCCGCGGCGCGGCGGCCTCTGCGCGGGTCAAGGACCGGCACCGCGTCCAGCAGTTGCCGCGTGTAGGGGTGCTGAGGGGTGTGGAACACCTGAGCCGCCTCGCCCACCTCGACCAGGCGGCCACGGCGCATCACCGCGACCCGGTCGGCCACCTGCCGTACGACGGCGAGGTTGTGCGAGACGAAGACATAGGTCAGACCCAGCCGCGTTTGGAGATCTGCCAACAGTTCCAGGACGGTGGCCTGAACGGACACGTCCAGCGCGCTGGTGGGCTCGTCGAGCACCAGGAGGCGGGGCCGGAGCGCGAGTGCGCGCGCGATCGAGACGCGCTGGCGCTGACCTCCCGAGAACTCGTGCGGGTAGCGGTCCTGGATGCCGGCGTTCAGCCCGACGGCCTCCAGCAGCTCTCCGACCCGCTCCCTCGCACGTGCCCTGCCGCGCCGACCGCGTACCGCCGGGTCATGGGTGATCAGCGGCTCGGCGACGATGTCGGTGATACGCATACGGGGGTTCATGCTGGAGTACGGATCCTGGAGTACGACCTGCATCTGGCGGCGTACGGCGCGCAGTTCGGCCGCCGAGACGGTGGCGAGGTCCCGCCCGTCGAAGCGCACGCTTCCCGCCGTGGGTTCGAGGAGCCTGAGCAGCAGCCGGGTCAGGGTGGTCTTGCCGCAGCCGGACTCGCCGACCAGGGCCAGGGTTTCGCCCTCCCGGACCTCGAGTGACACGTCGTCGACGGCCACGTTCACGTTCCTGCCGCCGAACTCCTTGCGTAGTCCACTGAGTTCGAGCAGTGGCCGGCCGGCAGTCGCCGGCGTTCGGGTCTCGGGGCTCACGCCGCCTCCAATCGCGGGGTGACGGCCAGCAGCCTGCGGGTGTAGTCGTCGGCCGGGCGGTCGAACACATCCAGGACGTCGCCGCTCTCGACGACCTCGCCCTTGTTCATGACCGCGACGCGGTCGGCGGTCTCCGCCACCACCGCGAGGTCGTGGGTGATCAGCACGACCGCCATGTCGTGCTTGTGCTGGAGGGTGACGAGGAGATCGAGGATCTGGCGCTGCACGGTGACGTCCAGTGCGGTGGTCGGCTCGTCGGCGATCAGTACACGCGGCCGGCCCACCAGCGCCGTCGCGATCATCACGCGCTGGCGCAGGCCGCCGGAGAGTTCATGCGGGTACTGGCGGTAGCGCTGGGCCGGATCGGGGATGCCGACCTCGTCCAGCGCGGCCAGCGCGGCCTCCCTGGCCTCGGCGCGGGACATGCCGGTGTGGTGTCCGAGGACCTCCGCCACCTGGGCGCCGACGTGCTGGAGGGGGTCGAGGCTCGTCATCGGGTCCTGGAAGACCATGGCGATGTCGCGCCCTCTGATCCTGCCGAGCTCCTTCTCGGACAGCTTGAGCAGATCGTGTCCGTCGAAGAGGATCTCGCCGCCCGTGTAGACGCAGGGGGGTGTCGGGTTCAGGCCCAGCACGGAGAGTGCGGTGGCGCTCTTCCCGCTGCCCGACTCGCCCACCACGGCGAGCGTTTCGCCGGCGTGGACGGCGAGGGAGACGTCCTGGACGGCGTGTACGACGGAGGTCGGGAGCCTGAAGTCCACACTGAGGTGCTTGATCTGCAGCAGCGGCTCGGCGTCCACCGGGTGGGGGGAGTGGTCGCGTGTCTGTCGGTCCATGGTCATCGGCGGTAGGCCTTCGGGTCCGCGACGTCCCGCAGGGCGTCGCCGGTGATGTTGATGGCGAGGGAGGTGAGCATCAGCGCGATGCCGGGGAAGACGGCGACCCACCAGGAGGTGCCCAGGTAGAGCTGGCCGTCGGCGAGCATGGAGCCCCAGGTGACCGTCTCCTTGGGCACACCGAGGCCCAGGTAGCTCAGCGACGCCTCGGCGACGACGGCCGCGGCGACGTGCAGGGTCGCGATGGTGGCGAGCGGGGCCATCACATTGGGTAGCAGATGGCGGCGCATGATGGTGGCGTCGGTGACGCCGATCGCCCGGGCCTCGGTGATGAAGTCGCGCGAGCGCAACGACATCACCTCGGATCGCACCACGCGGGCGTAGGAGACCCAGCCGGTGAAGCCGAGGACGAGGATCACGTACCACAGGCCGGAGCCGAGGAAACCGACGATGGCCAGGGCCAGGAGCAGTGCGGGGAAGGCGAGTTGGATGTCGGCGAGCCGCATGAGGACCCGGTCGGCCCAGCCGCCGAAGTAGCCGGAGACCAGTCCCACGACGGTGCCGATGGCGCCGGCGAGCAGGGCGGCGCCGGCACCGACGAGCAGCGAGACGCGCGCGCCGTAGATGACGCGGGAGAGCATGTCGCGGCCGAGCTGGTCTGTACCGAGCGGGTGGGCCCCGCTGCCGCCGTCCTGCCAGGCGGGTGGCCGCAGCCGCAGCAGAAGATCCTGTGAGTTCGGGTCGTAGGGCGCGATGAGGGGGGCGAACAGGGCGGCTGCCAGCAGGAGTACGAGTACGGCGAGCGCCAGAACGGCGAGCTTGTTGCGCAGCAGTGCCCGCAGTACGACGGACCCGGAGCCGACGGTGGGTGTCCCCGCGGGGACCCGGTCGGCCGCAGCCGGTGTCATGACGGTCATCGTGACGTCCTCACCCTCGGGTCGAGGAAGCTGTAGGAGAGGTCGACGAGCAGGTTCACCACGACGAAGGTGGCGGCGAAGAACAGAACGGTGGCCTGGACGAGCGGGAAGTCGCGATTGGAGATCGCCTCGATGGTCAGCTGTCCGACTCCCGGCCAGGAGAAGACGCGCTCGGTGAGGATCGCGCCGCCGAGCAGGCTGCCCACTTCGAGACCGACGACGGTCACCACCGGCAGTGAGGCGTTGCGCAGTCCGTGGGTGAGCACCACCTTCAGCGGCCCGAAGCCCTTGGCCCGGGCACTGCGGATGTGGTCGGAGGACAGGACGTCGATCAACGAGGAGCGCAGCAGACGCGCGACGACGGCGACGGAGTAGACGGCGAGTGTGACGGCCGGGAGGACCAGATGGGCGAAGGTCCCGTACCCGGAGGCGGGCAGCGCGTGCAGTCCGACGGCGAAGACCAGGACGAGCAGGATGCCGACCCAGAACGGTGGTGTGGACTGGCCGAGCAGGACCCCGGTCATCACGGCGTGGTCGGAGCCTCGCCCACGGCGCATCGCGGCGAAGATGCCCGCCGGGATCGCGACGACGAGGGTCACGACCAGTGCGGCGGCGGCGAGTTCGATCGTGGCGGGCAGCCGGTCGGCCAGGATCCGGCTGACGGGCTGGTTGTAGACCAGGGAATTGCCGAAGTCGAGGCGGGGCAGTCCCCCGATGAAGTCGACGTACTGAGTGAACAGCGGACGGTCGAGGCCGAGGGAGGAGCGGAGCGCGCTCTCCTGTGCGGCCGTGGCATCCGGCGGCAGCAGGAGCTTGACGGGATCGCCGGAGAGCCGCACCAGGAAGAAGGCCACGGTCGCCGTGCACAGCAGGACGAACACGGCGGTGCCGAGGCGCTTCAGGACGAACCACAGCAGCCGTGTCGCGTGGTGGTCGTGCCGTCGGCCGGCCGTCGGGGTGGGCGGCTGCTCGAGGGTGATGTCGCTCATCGGGAGACCTCCGCGCTCTCCATGGCGAGGACGCCGGCGGATCCCGGCTTCCAGCGGGGCCGGTCGTTGCGAGCGAAGATGTTGTCCATCTGGTAGAGGAAGACGAAGGGCGCTTCCTCGCGCATCAGGCGTTGCAGGTCGGAGAAGGCCTTGTTGCGTTCCGCGGGGTCCTGGGAGAGCTCTTCGACATCGATGAGGCGGTCCGCCTCCTTCGAGTGCCAGCGGCTCTGCCGCCGGTCGTGGCGCACGTTCGACTGGACGATGCTCTCGCCGTCCAGCGTCCAGACGGTGCTGGCCGCCAGATAGATCGGACCCAGTGCCCCCCGGTTGTCGGAGGTGAGTCGCGCGGCGTACGTCCCGGGGTCGAGGAGGTCGACCCGCGCATGCACGCCCGCCCGGGCGAGCAGTCCCGAAAGGGCCTCCGCGACGTTGGAGTCGACGTTGGACGCGGTGAGCGTCGTGGAGAAGCCGTGCGGGTAACCGGCGTCGGCGAGCAACGCGCGCGCGGTGCTCACGGAACGGGTGAACGGCTTGACCGTGGGGTCGAAGCCGAAGGCGCCGCGCGGGACGAGGGCGGGCGTCTCGGTGGCCTTGCCGTCGAGCACCGCCTTGATCAGCAGGGGGACGTCGACGGCGTGGTTGAGTGCCTGGCGCACACGGCGGTCCTGGAGCGGGCCCTTTTCCAGAGTGTTCAAGGAGAGGTAGGAGGTGCGGATCCCCGTGAAGCCGTCCAGGGTGACACCGGAGTAGCCGTCGAGCTGCTGAGCGGCGTCCGGGGTGAGTCCGGCGACTAGATCGACGCCGCCGCTCTGGAGCGCGGCCAGTGAGGACGAGGCGTTGGGTGCCGGTGTGAAGACCAGGCCGTCGATGCTCGGGCGGCCCTCCCAGTGGTCGGCATGGGCCCGCATGCGCAGCTCGTGGTCCCGCTGCCAGCTGACGAATGTGAAGGGACCGGTGCCGATGGGATGTTCGGCGAATCCGGCGTCGCCCACCTCGGACAGATAGCGGGGCGGCACGACCACTCCACCGAAAAGCGACAGCTTGGCGGGCAGGATCGGGTCGTGCACCGTGGTGTGGAGGTCCACGGTGAGCCGGTCGACCACGCTGACGTCCTTGACGTAGCGGAGTTCGACGATCGGCGACTTCGTCGCGGGGGCGAGCAGTCTCTTGATGCTGAACGCGACGGCCTGCGCCTCGCACGGCTCACCGTTGTGGAAGGTCACCCCGGGCCGGATCCTGAACCGCCAGGTGTGCGCGTCCGTGGCCGACCAGGACAGGGCGAGCCTCGGGTGCAGCTGGTTGTCCCGGCCGCGGGTGGTGAGCGTGTCGAACATGTTGATGAGGACGTTCATCGACACCATGTCGCCCTGCTTCTGCGGGTCCAGCGTCTTGGGGTCCCCCGGCTGGGAGACCCGCAGGACGTTCCCGGCGCGGGCTGCAGCGGGGGTGCCGCAGCCGCTCAGAGACGTCGCCGTACCGAGAGCCCCGATCAGCAGACCACCCGCCCGCAGGACGTCGCGTCGGGGCAGATGGCCGCGGTCCACGATGCGCCTCTGACGTATTCGTTCCATTGAACAACACATCCGTTCCGTCAGATGGAATGCGGTTGCGCTAAACTAAGCGACATGGCGAAGGCGGTCAACAGTCGATCGGTCGAACCGGAACCGGTGAAGGGTCCTGTCGACAAGGCGATGGAGGTGCTCGAAGCACTCGTCGAGCCCGGTGGTCCCCACCGGCTGGGCGAGATCGCACGGCGCACCGGGCTCACCAAACCGACGGTCCACCGGCTGCTGCGGACGATGGCGGACCACGGTTTCGCCGAACCCGCGGAAGGGGGCAGTTACCGCTCGGGTCCCCGGCTGCTGGGTCTTGCCGCGGCCGCCCTCAATGACGGACGCGCCCTCGAACTAGCCCGGCCCGTCCTCGCCGACCTGCGCCGGCGTACCGGACATGTCGCGCTGTATGCCGTACGGCACGCGTCCGAGGCGGTGTACCTGGAGCAGTCGGAGCCGGCACGTGAGTACCGGATGAGCGCCCGGCCCGGCCACCGCACGCCGC
>Ga0102590_1002036_pt1 | contig 26034 bp, 17 predicted proteins | sample AraplaMF_Col_mMF_FD_76859 | JGI IMG/M metagenome (GOLD analysis project Ga0102590, IMG submission 76859) | Arabidopsis root microbial communities from the University of North Carolina, USA - plate scrape MF_Col_mMF | ecosystem: Host-associated > Plants > Roots > Endosphere | place: USA... | reverse complement strand
CGGCGCGTACGGCATGTATGGCAGGCATTACGTGCCAGTGATCCGGCGTGCTGATAAGCACTGCATCCACATCTTTATTATTTAACAGCTCCTGGTAATCTTCGTAGGTTTTTACACCATCGTAAGGCTTACCTGTTTTTTTGCTGTAATAGTCGTTCACCAGTTTTTGTGCGGACGTTACACGGTTGCGGTCCAGGTCACAAACAGCTATGATCCTTGCCTGGTCGTACTTCCATACACCGGGCATATCGTGCCCGCGGGAGATGCGGCCATTACCAATAGCGCCAATGTTAATACGGTTGCTGGGGGCATATTTGCCTAATACATGGGCCGGTACAATGGTGGGGAAATTAATGAGGGCCAGCGCACCGGCGCCTTTTAAAGCGTTCTTCAGAAAACGCCTGCGTGTGGAATGATGGTTATCCTGTTTTTCCATGGGTTATTGTTTTTCATACGTGGTTTGATTACTAGCGGGGGAGAAAATACAACATTTATGGGAAAGGTGGTAATGGGGGATGGAAATCCTGATCAAGATAAAGCTCGGTTCAGAGTATCCGAATTTCTCTTTCTGTTTTTAGCTGGTAGGCTTTGGCTATCCATTGTTGGATGGCTGTATAATCCTTTAGTTCCAACTGCCATTTATATTCTTGTGCCAGGCTTCGGGCGCCCTTGGTAAACGTAGCTGTTGTCGCCAAACATGATTTTGTTACTTTGTAATAAGTATGACAAAAAAGTACATTTTTGACTACATCTATGTCAACTTTATTGTTCCACCGTTTGGCTTGCAATAGATATTTATGTTGACCCAATTCACTGTTTCTATTGAATGCTACAATATCAATTCCACCATCCTTTGTCCCCTGCATTAATTCAACGTCATAGCCGAATGTAGCCAAAATGTCAGCTAACAGTTTTTCAAAATGCCTCCAGCTTAAGGTTCCAAGCAGAGCTGGGTGCCTAAGCAGTGTTCGATACATTTCTATGTCAATAACATCCAACGAATAAACAATAGCACTTTTCTGATTAATCTGCGAGCCAGGATCAAATTTTGGTAAAAAATCCTTCCACTCAAAAGGTGGTAATTTGTCGCTTCTTATATCAACTACACACATCTCCAATGCTACTAAAGCCTCCGCCATAGCTTCGTCTGATCGAAGTTTCGTTTTCAAATATGTAAAATCTTTATCAGAGATAATACCAGCAACTTTCTCAAACATCAATTGCCATATATATTCATCTTTTTGTTGAATAGAACGTGCCATGTTTTTACTTTGTTTTTTTTGAGACCAAAGAAGATCATAAGTTATCATGCAATCATAGAACTACCAGTTTTTCAGGATGTCTTTTTTTACAATGAGCAACAAGGGTATTAAAAAGAAAAATCCTAAGGGGAGTATGGACGGTTTTAAATGATTGGCTCTTCCAGCACCCAAGTAAAAAATCTTCTACTACCTTTTCAGCATTTTCATACGGCAGGTGAACATCGGCTACCAGTAACAACCAATCATAATATTGGCAGTAGAGATCTTTAAATGCTGCAGGATCACTTTTTCTGAGCCTGTACAAGAGCTGTTTGTCGTTGTCCATTTGGCTCTTTTGTTCCCATTTATTGGTTATATAGGTTAAATGGAGTCTGATTTTCCGTAAGAAAATGCCAAGAATCATATGATGCTTTTTACTTGTTATTGAATCAACTTATTGATGGTGTCTCCTAATATTGTCAATCGGACGGTTAAATCCAATTCCGCATCATTAAATATACCGTCTGTTAAAAAAATGAATAGTTAATCAAATGTGAACGGCTCTGGAACAATTTATGAAGCAGCTCTGGAGAGATTTCTCTAATATATCAATTAGGTCTCTTCAGTAGGCCGCCAGACTAAAGGCCGCAGGGCAAGCTACATTATTAAAAACAATATATGTATTGTATATTTAAAATTATATTAATTTAGTAATACTCAAATAACATATTCCTTTCCTGAGTACAGATCTAAAGTAACTTCTTGAGTTGCTGATTAAATAATAACCATTATCCGCTTGGAAGGCCTCAAAACTCTAATTGTTATATCTCTAAACCTAAATCAATGACAGGCGGTGAATTAGCTGTTAAAACCGGAGCAGATGGCGAATTAATGATGGAGAACTTCCTCAAAGCAATAGGATGGATGTCACTCTCAAAGAATATTCAGTTCAATTGTAATCTCGGTGCAAAGCATAAGTCTAGTAAATCCCAAAGTGAACGTAGTACACACAATATTGACGGAGTTTTTTATTATGACAATCCTCTTAACCATAAAGACAAAGATGTTGTACTATGCTCTTCTAAACACAACTTAGAGGGTTACACTACTAAAAACAAAATATTTGAATTTTTACGGGAAATGGCGTATAGCTTAGAATGTGCGTCTAGTGATTATGCTTTTTCATCACAGTTTGATGGCAATGACAGGTCAAGTGTTTATAAAGGAGTGCTCTTTTGGGTCTCATCAAATGATAAAGAGAAAAACGTTAGCATAATTAATAATGTAAGCGATGAGATTATGGATGACGAAGAGGCCGAAACTCCAAGGTTAAAAACAAGGGAATTTGATAGTATCTATCTAGTAGATAACCAAAAGGTTTCATTCATATTAAGTGCCATTAAAACAGCAGAGTCGCAGTACCATAATGCGAGTATTAAGTTTCTATATCCGCATACAGGAAGAAACAATGAAACTGATAAAGTAATGGTAGCTGGGGAGATTATGCCAATTCAATACATAAATTCTTCATTACTTCCAATAGTAATAGACGGGGAACGTGTTACCGTGCTCCTTTTTTGTGATGAATTATATAGTGTAGAGTCTGTTAAAAAGATGATTTGGTTTGCTCACAAAATCAGTGGGCTAGCAAATTCGATCCGTATTTTTTTTAATGATTTTGATGTTACGAAACATCAAGGAGAAGTAAACATTGTTAAACAATCCTTTAAGGATCACTCTCTCACTAATAAAATTGAATTCTCGAGGATAAGAAGCTTTGATTTTGTAACCTTAAAAGAAAATACTGTCCTTAAAGAAATTGTTAAGCAATCACGCCCTTTAATGAAGCTTGAGAAAGAGGTCTCGACGGCCATTGAGGATAGCCTTGATAGATATCTTCCATTTGGAGAAATGATGAGACCTATTATAGATTCAACCGTTTTGACTGATAGCGATATAAAGGGTTTTTTAATAAGGAAGGGCATTTACTTAGGAAACGGTAGCAAAAGTGAAACAGTACCATTGCTATCTACATTGTTATTGTCGCCGGTCGAGCTTGAAAACCTGAAGTCGTTACTTCGAAATAAAGAGGATAAAATTAAATCAGTTCCTAGAACGGCTAAACTCATTAGCGCCAATTTGAATATAGATGATATGAAGCCAGTAGTTATGAATAATTTAAATGGAGTATTGCCGCATAATTGCAATCTCGCATGTCCTGTAAGTTTGGATTCAGGAAAAGACTCCTTCAAGGTTATGTTTAAGATAGAAAAGCATAACACAACAAAGGACCTGATATCCGGTCGACAGATTAATGACGCAGCGTTGAACTTTGAGATAAAAGATGGGGAGCTAAATGTAAGAATGGACTATACTACACGCGAATCCTATCGTTTTCTAACTTCTACTTTTCGCAAGGTCGAGCAAGCATTGATAACACAAAATTTTATTGCTAACGAATTTTTTTCAATTAAATTCAATTTGTTTAGAAATAATGTAGATAGAATAAACTTCTTACTGAGTTTTATGAATACCACTGGATCGGCTTTTTTTAATGATGCTCAGTTGGAGTATATTGTTGTTAAGCCTGATAATTCTTTTGAGGGAGATATCCCGTTTGATTTGGAATCCCTAAAAGATAAGGTTAGTGAGTTAAGTATTGGTGGGAAGAATTTGGATGCTATACACTACTTCACGATGGAATACAAACAGGCTTTATTAATGCAGAGCGTTAAGATAAAATATCGATATAACTATGCCTCTGAACAGGGGTATTGCTTGTTAGACCTTGATTTTAAGAATGGCCTATTGGAGCCAGACGCTGAGCTTCAATGCAATTTGGAAATACGAAAAAGAAGAGGTAATAGAGGAAAGAATACAGAGGCAACAAGAAAATTTTTATTGGGAAAAGCTAATGATATGATAAAGTATAAGTATGAAAATATGCTTAAATAAGGGATAACCTGGTAAAAAAGTAAGGCATTCATTGCTATTAAATATTAATAGTTACCACCTTTCAGGTTTCCCCTAATGTGCTGGTTTTGAGGGGTGAGAGTAGGGTTTGAGCAGGGATGTACACGGATTGGACATGGACCTTACCTGAGATGGACATGAAGGAAGTGCGCTTTTATCCAGGGTTGAATGAGAATGTAATATGGGAAGGACATGGGAGAGCAGCGCATAAGTGGTAATAAATAATGATGTGGAAACGTGACCCGTCCTAAAAAAACTATACAATAAACCAGAATATTGTATGGTAGAAGAATCATCAAAAGGTCATGTTGGGCGATATGTGGCCGGCGGTCATTATGACAAGCAGTTTATCGCTCAGGTAATAGACGAAGTGCTAAAAGGCAAGCCAAGACGGGTTGTAGAAATAGAATATGGGATTAACACAACAACACTTCGAAGATGGCTACAAGATGTAGATATGGCAGTAAGTTCCATACGTGCCAGCCCACGTGTCAGTATGGAATTGAAGCGGTCGGTAGTAAGAGCTGTAGTGAGTGGTCGATTGAGCATGCGGGAAGCACGCATAGCCTATGGAGTGAAATCGGAAAGGACAATTCAGAAATGGATACAGCAATTGGAACAGGAAAATGCCGATCTTGTGCGACTCAATGAAGGCTCGATGTAAAAAGACAAACCTGCTAAAAAAGATACAATCCAAGACAGTTCTGCCATAAAGGCTTTACAAAAAGAGCTGGAAGAAGCCCAATTAAAAATAGCAGCATTAAATACCCTCATTGATGTGGCAGAAGAACAGCTTAAAATTAATATCAGAAAAAAGCCTGGTGCCAAACAGTCCAACGATTAAAAAAAGACTTCCCTGGATTGAGTATTAGGAAGTTATGTGAACTGTTTGGCAAAACTCGTCATGCCTTGTACGATCACCAGTGGCGGCGTAACCAGGAGATGTTCCGGGACGATATTATTCTACAACACGTACAGGAACAAAGGAAACAATTACCGCGGCTGGGCACCCGTAAACTACATTATAAAATAGCTCCCTTGCTGGCTACTCATGGCATAGAAGTGGGCCGGGATTACCTTTTTGATCTGTTGGAACGCCACAAACTGTTGATCCGCCAACGTAAAAGAAAGGTGATCACCACACATTCCAGGCATTGGATGCACAAATATGGGAACCTGGTTAAAGACCTGGATTGTCACCGGCCGGAGCAAATATGGGTCAGTGACATTACTTATGTACGTATCGTCAATCAATGGGGCTATTTAAGCCTAATTACTGATGCTTATTCTCGCAAAATAATGGGTTATTGCTTCAGGACTGACATGTCTGCACTGGGATGCTTGGAAGCCTTAGAAATGGCTATTAATAACCGCCGTTATACGCATCAACCTTTGATCCATCACTCAGACCGGGGCGCTCAATATTGCAGCACTGAATATGTAAAAATGCTAAAAAGTAATAATATCTCCATCAGCATGACTGACAATGGAGATCCTTATGAAAATGCACTGGCTGAACGTATCAATGGCATCATTAAAACAGAATTTAACCTTTATAGTACCCAACTTAGTTTTGATCAGACTTACCAGTTGGTTAAAGATAGTATTATGGCTTACAATGAATTAAGGCCTCATGGCAGTTGCGACTTTTTAACGCCGGCCCAGGCACATCTGCTACAGGGACCATTGAAGAAAAGGTGGAAACAATATCCTAAAAAATGGGCTACACAAAACAATGAACCCATCAATAAAGCAATCCTTACTTTTGACAACTCCCCTGTATAGTAACTCCAGGATTATCAAACCTATGTATAGTTACTTCAGGATTATTTTAAAACCTGTATAGCTATTTTAGGACGAGACAGGCTTTTATTTTTGCCGGGTACACCAAAATTATATCGTTATGGCAAAACAAGTTGGTCCTGTTTTCCTGACAGGCACTGTAGGTAATGTTACCTATTACAAAATGGACGGGCAATATTATGCACGGTCCAAAAGCTCATTAAGCCGCAAGCGGGTAAAGCGTTCCCGCAGCTTTAAGCGCACCATGGAATATGCGGACTGGCTGGCACAGGCGTCGAAGATAGCTGCGGCTATTTACCGGTTATTTCCCCGTAAAACAAGGCAGCATGATGATTACCGGACCATTACCGGCCAGGCTATGCAGCTGCTGAAATCAGGTGTGGAAAAGACGATCGTACAAGAGCTGCTGGATAAAAAGTACCGGCATAAATTTGATCCGGAATTGATTGATCTGGATCAAGAAACGGGGAATGGTGAAGTACACCATGCTGTGAATGCAGCAACACAGGATGCTAATGCATCTGCAGCAGCGGCTATGTTACAGGATATTCCTATACAGCAAACGGCCTGCACCGGCACACCATCGCCCAAAACAGGCAGGCGTTTGCAATACTATAATATAAGGGGCGAGAAAATACAGCGGAAGCAAGGCGGATGGACTGTGATACCGGAAGCACGCGAAACATGGCCTGCAGCCGCGGTTCAGCCAAACGGGCAACTGGTATATGCTGAAGATGGAACTGCGGATGTTCTTACACCTCCATCTGGTAAAACGGGCATTTATAGCCCTCCCGTACCAGCACCGGTTTAGATACGTTAAATACTTTTACACCACCCGGCGCTTCCCCGGCCAGGGTGCCCATATGCGCGTGCCCGTGAAAAGCAGCCAGCACTCCCCTCCTGCTTAAAGGCTCTGCCAGGCGGGATGAGCCCAGGAACGGGAAGATCTGCTCCGGTTCGCCCATTACCGTGGCTTTTATGGGTGAGTAATGCATAACGGCTATCTTCTTTATATCTGCATGCTCCTGGTCCAGGCGGGCCAGGGCACGGTCCAGGTGAAGGGTTTCATCCACTGTTTCCTGTACAAAAGCTTTCATAGCGCCTTCGCCAAAAAATGAGAGCATATGGTTATCAAACCCGCCGCCAAAACCTTTGATACCGGCAAAACCTACGTTTTGGATCACTACAGCTTCCCCATCCAGCACCGTTACGTTATGGTGCTGCAGCATGATCTGCCGGATCAGCTTATGACGGCCTTTTTCATGATCATGATTGCCTAACACGGCCACTACCGGAATGGTGCAGGCTTTCAGCTCTTCTACCAGCACCTGCGCTTCGGATTCGTCGCCGGTATCCGTAAGGTCGCCGCATAAGAGCAGCACATCGGCCTTTTGAGATACTTCCTGGAAAAATGGGATCCAATTTCCTTTGTCCGATTCACGTACATGAATATCGCCTACTGCTGCAATTCGTGTTGCCATGCTATACGGTTTTAATGGTGTACGATTTATAGTCCCAGTCTTTTACATCTACCTGGTACTGCGTCTGGTCTATCATGGGCCCGCGGCAAACCCGTTCTACGGGCGGGGGCAGCTCGTATTGTTCCTGCGCTCTCCTGATCAGCTCATCCAACAGCCATTTGGGAACAATGTCCCGGTGATCTGCGGGGTACACGAACTGGAAATTAACCAGCTGCGACAGCAGTAAATGCCAGTGTTGATCCAGTCGGGTAAGCAGGTGTTGCCAGTTGAGCTCTTTCCCATATTTGAGTATGACGTGATTGATATCTGCGCCATCAAACCGCTCCCGGTTCTGCACATAGATCTTACAGTAGATCAGCTCTTCCGGCGGTAATAATTTAACCTTTACGCCTACAAATTCCGCTTCAGGGGCGCGCTCAAACCAGCTATCGTCCATATGGAAGATGTTAGCTGGGGAAGCAAAAATGATGTCAACAAAATATTCGCCTTTAAACACTTTTGCCAGCCAGCGAACGTCTGTTAGCTCTGTGCGGTACCCTTCCTTAGCTGCAAACAGCTTCAGGATGGACGGGTAATCGGCCGGCGCGCAAAAAATATCCAGGTCTTTGGTATCGCGGTAAATGCCGGTGTAGTGGAACATGGCAAAGGCGCCGCCCAGCATAAAGGGTACGCCGCTCTCCTGCAGGTGCAGCAAGGCTTCTTTATAAAATACGTGCGAGGTATTGTTTTGGTGCTCTTTTGGAATCATATATGTGGAATGCTTCAACAATCATTCCACCACGAGCGTGCACGGCTGTAGTATTAATCATCCCAACTGCTCCATTCCTTTGATTGGAGGTTGATACGGATAATGATGCCTGCAATGAGGATGCAGACGATGGATAAGATGATCAGGATGACAGGGATCATAGATATTTACAATTAGCCATTAAAGTGAGTGCATTATCGACGTATTTGACAAATAAAATCATAATATTTGTTATATTTGCAGTATGTCAGAAACAGTTTTAAAAGGAAAGAGGGTCGTGCTGATCTGCTGGAAGAAGCAAAACCAGGTGGAAGTTTTTTCCAATCTGAAAAACTTCTGCCTAAGTTATCCTCAATACAATTATAATACACTCAACAACTATCTAAGCAAAGATAAGATAGCCTTTGAAAACGACCTTGTTCGTGTAGAAAGGAAAGAAATCATTGCCAAACCAAAATCAAATCTTACGCCTTCTGCAGACACGAGAAATATAGCCCCTGTAGTACGGAAGGTATCTATGAAAAAAGCAGATGATGGTGTTCGGGATCTGCGTTACTGGCTAAGCCAGCCTGTAAATAAAAGAGCCGAGGCAGTCACCTTCCTGGTTTCTCAAATGCTTAAAAAGGGCCAGCGAATGGATAAAACGGCTATAAATAAAATAAGGCCTGAGCAATGACATTAGCGCAAGATTTTGAAGATTTTATAAGACTGCTCAACAAGTTTGATGTGGAATATATGGTGGTAGGCGGCTATGCAATGGCCTTTCATGGTAAGCCGCGCTATACAGGCGACCTGGATATCTGGATCAATATATCTGAAGAAAATGCAGAGAAGCTTGTCGAGGTAATTAAAGCGTTTGGAATGGCTTCTTTAGGCTTAGAGAAAGATGATTTTTTACAACCAGGTTATGTTTCACAGATCGGCTACCCACCACTGCGTATTGATATACTTAATAGTATTGACGGAGTAAATTTCAAAGAGGCCTTTCAGAACCGGCAAAAGATAGTAGAGGGCGACCTGGAAATTTCTTATATCAGCCTGCATGATCTGCTACAGAATAAAGTTGCATCCGGCAGAAAGCAGGATATCCAGGATGTTAGAGAGATAAAAAAAGAGCTGCCAAAACAAAAGCCCAAGCCGCGAAAAAGAAAAAGCTGATATTTCCCCGTACAATTATAAGATAACCCATCCTCAATAATTATTACATTTACCCAATAAATCAGCAAGGTAAATTGAACACCATCGCGGCTCTTAAGCAGTAACCGCAGATGGCAGACCACGTACTTTCAAAATGGCTATGAAAAAGTTATTAACCTATAGTATTTCCCTGCTTGCTTTAGCACCAGGAACTTTTGCGCAAACAAAAACCACTTACACCGCCTCCGTGTACCAGGAGCTGCCGCTGGGCGCTATACAGCCATCAGGATGGCTGCGCAACCAGCTGGTGATTATGCGGAACGGTACTTCAGGCCACCTGGATGAGGTATACAAAAAAGTGAAACAGGATAACGGCTGGCTTGGCGGGAAAGGCGATGGATGGGAGGAAACACCGTACTGGCTGGATGGCGCGCTGCCACTGGCTTACCTGCTGGATGATAAAACCCTGCAGGAAAAAGTGCTGCGTTATGTGAACTGGACCCTGGACCATCAACGCCCTTCCGGTTACTTTGGCCCGCTTACAAAAGCAGAACGGGAACAGCATATTACCATTGATGCGCAACATGCCGCTGATGGTGAAGACTGGTGGCCAAAAATGGTGATGCTAAAAGTGCTGCAGCAATATTACACTGCCACAAAAGACCCGCGGGTACTGCCTTTTATGACCCGGTATTTCCATTACCAGCTGCAGGCATTAAAAACAGCGCCGCTGGGTAAATGGACGGAATGGGCTACCTCCCGCGGTATTGAGAATGTGATGATAGCGCAATGGCTGTACACCAAAACACACGATGCGAAACTGCTGCAGCTGTCAGAGCTGCTGGAATCGCAATCCTTTGCGTGGACCAGCTGGATGGGCAACCGGGATTGGATGATCAGCACCACTACTTACCGCGATATGGACGACTGGATGAAACGCCATGCCGTAAATGTGGCCATGGGCCTGAAGGCGCCGGCCATTAACTACCAGCGTACCGGCAATAAGAACTACCTGCGCAACCTGCAAACCGGCTGGCACGACCTTATGACCGTGCATGGCCTGCCTATGGGTATTTTTTCGGGCGATGAGGACCTGAACGGTAACGATCCTACGCAGGGCGTAGAGCTATGTGCTATAGTAGAAGCCATGTATTCCCTGGAAAACATTATTGGCATTACCGGTGAAGTACCTTACATGGATGCGCTGGAAAAAATGGCATTCAATGCCCTGCCCACACAAACCACAGATGATTATAATAACAAACAGTATTTCCAGGTGGCTAACCAGGTGCAGATCAGCAGGGGCGTTTTTGACTTCTCCCTGCCCTTTAACCGGGAAATGTGTAATGTGCTGGGCATGCGCAGCGGGTATACCTGCTGCCTGGCTAATATGCACCAGGGCTGGACAAAATTCACGCAGCACCTGTGGTACACCACGGCCGGCAACGGTATAGCGGCATTAGCGTATGCGCCTAACCGTTTGACTGTTAAAGTGGGTAAAGACAGCACCGCTGTTACCATTAACGAAGTAACAAGCTACCCTTTTGAAGAACAGGTACGTTTTGAGCTAAGCATGCCGAAAGCAGTTGCCTTCCCTTTTCAGCTGCGCATTCCCGGATGGTGTAAAGAAGCTACTTTGCTATTAAACGGGCAGCCCTTGCAACATGCCAAAGGCGGGGAAATAACTACTGTAAACCGTACCTGGAAAAACGGCGACCAGCTGAGCTTACAGCTGCCCATGGAAATAACCACCACGGTATGGGGCCGTAATTCCCGCTCAGTAGAAAGAGGGCCGTTGGTATATGCATTAAAGCTTAACGAAAAATGGGAAAAAGGAACGGATGCAGAAGAAGGCGATTACCTGAGCGTGTACCCTGAAGAAGCCTGGAACTTTGCATTACTGCGGGCTACAGTAGAAAAACCGGCCGGACAATTACAGTTCAGCACAGTAAAACCTGCGGGCGATGATTTTGTGTGGAACCTGGAACATGCTCCCCTGCAGATCACGGCGCAGGCTAAACGCCTGCCGGGCTGGGAAGCGGTGAACGGAGTGGCTTACCAGCCGGTAACAGACCGCAACGGTTTTTATAAAGGCAAAACAGATAGTACCATACAAAAAATTACGCTGGTGCCGTATGGGTGTACTAAGGTGAGGATTGTGGCGTTTCCGGTGGCAGAGTGAAAGAATGTAAAATGTAAAATTTTAAATCATAAATGTAAAAGTAGAATGCAGCGAATAAAGCCTGTCAGGTATCACTGCATTCCACTTTTACATTCCTTTATTTCAACCCACGGCTCTTTAACAGCGGCCCTATTTCCGGATCGTGCCCGCGGAAATCCCTGAACATTTTACCATATTCCAGCGTATTACCGCGGGAAAGGATCATATCCCGGAAGCGCTGCCCATTGGCGCGTGTTAAACCACCATTTTCCTCAAACCAGGAGTAAGCGTCATGTGCCAGCATTTCCGTCCAGGCGTAGGCGTAGTATGCGGATGCATACCCGCTGGACCAGATATGCAAAAAGTAGCTGGAACGGTAGCGGGGCGGCACCTGCGGTAGATCCAGCCCGGCGTTGTGTAAAGCGGCTGCTTCAAAAGCATCCACATCTTTAGGCCATGCGCCGGAATCTGCAGGCAATGTATGCCAGGCCATATCAATGGCGTCTGCTGCCAGCGCTTCTGTTAATAAATACCCCTGGTTAAAGGTGGCCGCTTTTTTAATTTTATCTACCAGCTGCTGCGGTATTGCTTCTCCGGTTTTATAATGTTTTGCATAATTGCTGAACACTTTTGGATCCATGGCCCAATGCTCATTGAACTGGGAGGGGAACTCCACAAAATCGCGGGCGGTTTGCGCTCCGGAAATAGCGGGGTATTGCTGCGATGCAAAGAAGCCGTGCAGCGCATGCCCAAATTCATGGAACATGGTTCTTACATCTGTAAAGCTGATGAGCGCAGGCTGGCCCGGTGCAGGTTTGGTGAAGTTGCACACGTTGTAGAGGACCGGCTGCTTACCCAGTAATTTGGACTGCCCTACCAGGTTGTTACACCATGCACCGCCGGATTTATTATCGCGTTTAAAATAGTCGCAGTAAAAAAGGCCGATCTGTTTTCCATCCTGGTCTATTACATCAAACACGCGCACATCCTTTTGGTACATGGGCAGATCATGCCGCTCCTTGAAATCCAGCCCGTATAATAAATGTGCTGCATAGAACACGCCGTTGGTAAGCACTGAATTTATTTCAAAGTAAGGTTTGATCTCGTTATCGTCCAGGTTGTACTGCGCTTTGCGTACCTGCTCTGCATAATAGTTCCAGTCCCAGGGAGCCAGCTGTATGCCTTTGGCTTTCTGGTCAATAAGCGCCTGGATGGTGGCGGCTTCCTGTTTGGCTTTGGCAGTGGCGGCAGGTCCCAGCTTTACCAGGAAAGCGGTTACCGCTTCAGGGGTTTTAGCCATCTGGTCCTGCAGGTTATAAGCTGCATAGTTCTTAAAGTGCAGCAGCTGCGCTTTTTGCGCCCGTATGCCTGCCAAACGGATAATGAGCTGGCGGGTATCGTTGGAATCTCCTTTCTCGTTGCGTGTCCAGGAGGCGTTAAAGAGCGCCTGCCGTGTAGGCCTGTCTGTTATAGATTGTAAGGCTGGCTGCTGGGTAGTGTTCTGCAAAGGCAGCAGCCATTTACCATCCAGCTTACGGTCTTTGGCTGCCTGCGCGGCGTTGGCCAGCGCATCGTCCGATAAACCGGCCAGTGCCGCTTTATCGCTCACCACCAATGCCCCGGCTTTGGTGCCGGCCATTACCTTGCCATTAAAGGCTACGCTGAGCGATGCCCTTTCCTGGTTCAGCTTTTTTACAATTGCTTTGTCTGCATCGGATAAATTAGCCCCCGCCATTTCAAATTGCTGGTGGTAATATTCTACCAGGCGTTTGGATTCTGCATCCAGGTTCAGCTTATCGCGCTCCTGGTAAATAGTGTGTACGCGTTTGAAAAGTTTTGTGTTCAGGTAAATGGCATCATCATTAGCGGCCAGTGCGGCGGCTTCATCTTCTCTTACCTTATCCAGCGTGTCGTTTGTATTGGCATCTGCCAGCAGGTCAAATACATTCCTGACGCGGGTTAATAAGGCTCCGCTTTTTTCCAATGCCACCAGTGTATTTTCAAAGGTGGGTGCGGCGGTATCCTCTGCAATGGCCTGTATTTCGGCCTGCTGCTGTTTAATACCTTCTTCTATGGCAGGTTTAAAGTCGGCGTCTTTGATCTTTGTAAAGTCCGGCGCTTCAAAGGGCAGGCTGCTTTTTGTAAAAAAGGGATTGGCGCCTGTTGAATCTTTGCCGTTGGTAGATGTTTGGCCACTGTTACAGGCAGCCAGTGCTCCTAACAGTAATATACCGAATGGTAATTGAGTTACTTTCATAGATAAGCATTTTTTGGGTATTGCTAAGGTATCTACAAATCACCAATCCTGACGGTATTAATGTGATCACCGGTTATTGAATAATATAATCGTTGATGATCTTCTGGAAGACGTGTACAAACAGTACTGCCACATAGGGCAAAATGAAGCTTTCCTTTGCATGTTTTACAATGAGCACATCGGCCCACAAATCGTATTCAAATACATATTCCTGCAGGCGGCCTACATAATGTGAAGCATCTATCTTGTCGAGGCCCAGGGAGTGCACCAGGTAAGGCTCGGAAAGGGGCACGGGTACGGCTTCCAGGTATGCTACTCCATTGAGGTTGGTGGTAAGAATGCGGGAATGCTCATCTGTAGTGGTCAGCAGATCGTAGCTGAAAATAACGTCTTTGCCTTTTACACGGATCAATGATCCGTTGGTGATCTCAGATAAAGTTAACACAGGAGCGCCTGATTTTTTTGCAATATAGCTATTATAATGTTCAGGCGCCCCTGCGCTTATTTTTTAGCAGTGCTGTAACACCAGTTGGCCATGGTAAATACGGTTCCCGGCGGGGCCTGCTCCGCAGCTTTTTCTGCGCTAAGGAATGAGGATGCCTGCGCCGGGTCAGCTACATCAAATACAAATCTTGCACCCAAACCCGGCAGCTTACTCTGCCCCATTGAAGATACATCCTGGTTATAAAACTTAGGTTCCACCAACTTAGGGCTTGGATGCGTTGCAGTCCAATATCCCGTTGTAGTGCCATGCGTTCCGGATCCCCCATATACGTGAGCGCCGGGGTTTTCCCGTTCCAGGTGCTCCAATACTAACTGAACACCTTTTGCGGTTGTTACTGAATCAAAGGTGATATTATTTCCTTTAAAACAGGCAGCAATGGGTGGAGCTCCACCGGGAGGGTTGCCATAGAAAATGCGTGTACCACCGATATCAACAGCTGATTTCAGGTCTTTTATATCATCCTTAGGAGCCGGGCCGGTTTGGCCTGCAGTGGTGTTGGCGGAAGTGGGATTCGGGGGCGACGACGGGCGCTGGCCGGATGACGACGGCGCTACCAGATCACGCGCTTTTACCTCTGCCTTCTGCTGCTGCTCCTGCCGTGCATTATCCCTTACTTTTGTTGCAATGCCGGTAGCCAGGGGCAGCCCTGCGCCTTCGATGGCCGCGCCTAAACCTGCTGCGCCGGCAATTTTTTCCGGGTCGTCTGTAAAGATCCTCGCAATACCGGAGGCTACCCCGGCCAATGCAGAACCGGTCACATAACCGTAGCCCCTCACACCGGCCTGCCAGTCGGCCTCCTGCTTTGCCTTTGCTGCTGCCGCCTTATCATCCGGTATTCCCATAGAAGCGCCACCAACCGTCAGCGCCAGGTATGCTGCATCATATTCCCTGATGGCCCTGATCACGGCTTTCTGTAAGCCCATTTGGGTATACGAATCATCCGTATCAAAACCATAATGCAGCAATACCTTATCATCTCCAAACCTTGCAAGAATATCCCTGATCCGGCTTTTGCGGTAATAAATATGCCCGTCAAGGATCTGCAATAATCCTATGAGCCGTGTATGCCGGTCTTTATTTTCCTCTGCGCTTGCTGCCCACTGGAACTTGCTGTCATCTGTTCCCAGCACATCCATTCGTACTACCGGGTTATTGCTGCAATAGCAGTACAGGTTCATACCGCCGTTCACACCAATGGGGTCTGCGCTCAGCCACCTGGCCAGCCAGGGTAAATAGTAGCGTGCACCATGGTATTGCAAACCGGTTTCTTCATCCCTTTCCATACCGGTATAACGGTAACGCTTAGCCGCAGCTTTAATAGCGGCGTTCATGGCCTGATAGGCCGTAGTGCCGTAAGGGTGGTATTCCTCATAAGAAATAACCGTTGCATTCTCATCCAGCTCCAATGCGGCTGATCCCAGGTGATTGCTGTACTGGTAGCGGGTTAATTGCCGGAATGCTGCGGCGCCGGCTATTATGGTGCTGGTTTCAACCATGGCCAAACGTGCGCCACTGTCCATTATATGCAGAGTGGATGTTTCTTCCTGCACCTTATTGGCATTATCTGTTCTCTGGAACAGCTCGATAACGCCCAGGTATAAACGCTGCTCTTTTATTCCGCCCAGCCGCTCAATTACTTTGCGGATGCGCTGCCCGCTGCTGTCGTATACATAATAAGCGGTACCTCCCCCACCCAGGCTCACCTGTCTTAATTCATCCTTATCATCCCAAATCAATGACTGTAAATGCGCCAGGGCTGTAATGTTGCCATGCTCATCATAGGCAAATGTTTCTGTATTGCCGCCTGTTGTTTGGCTATGTAAGCGGTTATTGCCGGTTTCATAGCTGTAGGTCCTTGTCCAGCTGCCGGCGCCTGCTGCATGGATCATTTGCAGAATATTGCCTACCGCATCATAGGCATAACTTTGATCGTAATTACGCAAGGCTGCGCCATCGCCGGGTTGCGGCAAATTAATACGGCTTTCATCAAAAGGCGATGCTGGCTGGTTTTGCCCTATGTGTTCCCGGCCGCTTGCTTTAATGAGCCGGTATACCGCATCATACGTATAATCGCAGCTGGGGCTTACCACATTGTTGTTGAAGAAAATAGTTTGCTGTGCATTGTCTTTGATCGTGGTAATATTACCCACCGGATCGTAGGTGTATAATAGCTTTTGCAGCAGGTCGGCTCCGTTCTTACCCGTGGTTTGGATCTGCGTGATGCGTAGCGTATGAGGATCGTACTTATAAGCAGTGGCGGTGTTATTGCCATAGGCAATACTTTCCCGCAGCCCTTTTGCATTATAAGTAATGGCTTTTATAAACGTTGTTTTGGCGGCTGCTCCCTGCAGCTGCACTTCCAGCTTACTGAGCTGACCGGTTTCATTGAAAGCGGCCGTAATAATGCTTTGATCGGCTGCTGTTACTTTTATGGCACGGTTCAGCGCATCAAACACGGAGGCATAGGTGTATGTTGCGGGTTCCAGCGCTGCATTGGTATTCCAGTTTATATTGGTTTTGTACTCACTGCATAACTGGCGGATGGATTGTAAGAGGTTGCCTTTAAAGTCAAAGCTGATGTTAGTAACCATCCCTGCACTATCAAAATGCTGATAGGGCTTACCGCGCAGATTTAGCGCTTTATCATCGGGCAGGCCTTCTCCATAAATGGTTTTTTCTGTGCAGATCTCTGCTGCAGTAGCTGTTTGTAAAAATGTTTTTATGGGGCGATGCAGGGCATCGTATTCATAACGGAACCGGTGGCCGCGGCTATCAAGGTTCTTTAAGGGCTTACCCATTACATCGTTAATGGTCCAGCGCTCCCCGGCATCCATGCTTAGCTGGTATAGCTGTGCGCCCAGCATGTCGTATTTATACTGCATCACTACATTACCGCGGGCATCTGTAATGCTGCGCACATTGCCTGCAAGATCTTTTAAACTGGTGGTTTTATATTTCCCATCTGTACCATTATCGGCTATTGTGATAAAGGTAACGCCCTGCGCATCCAGGTGAGTGGTACCAGGTGTATTGGCATGTGCGGCGGTTTTATTGGCCGCGGCTATCTCTTCAGGAGTAGCGATAGGCAGCGGTGTGGTGATGCGGTCTTTATACCATTGGCTTTCCAGCACCGTATCATTACGGTCAAAGCTGCGCTCCATCCAGGGATCAAACTCCACTTTTGAGAAGGTACCATCCGGCTGTTCTGTACGGACTAAACGCCCGGCAGAATCATAATACAGGATAGGCGACACCCCTCTTTCCACCAGCTCTTTATTGTCCTCATATTCAAAGGTAGCACTGTAGTAAGGCTCATATTGTTTTACCGGCAGGCCCTTATTATTTATAATAGTGCGGCCATTGCCTATCCAGCGCAGGTTGGGTGCAGTATCCACCTCCACTACAGTGCCATCCGGCTTTTCCTGCAGGGCTATGCCTGGCGGGGCCTGGATCTTTTGCATCAGCGTTTGCCCGCTGCCGTTAACATAGGCATAAGCGGTTTGTGTAATGGATTGCGGGCTGTTGTGAAAATGTGTTTCGCGGACCGTAGTTTTTGCATAATTGGGCCTGGCGTTATTTTGATAATTATTCAGGTCATAGGTTATGGTTACGGAGGGTTGATCATTAGGGGAAACTTCTGCAGTAGTGGTATCCATCTGGTCGCCCTTATTTTCATTTTCCTTGCCCATTACAAAGCTGCTCAGCACCAGTCCCAGCTCGTCTGTACGTACGCCGGTACGGTTGCCGTTTATGTCCAGCATCAGGTAAGGCGACAGAGTGCGGCAGTTAAAACCGGCTACCTCACTTTTGCTGCCCAGTATATCGGTGGTTTTCTGCACAAAAAAATGATAGGCAGCATCATAACCTATTTGTGCTTTATACCCAAAAGGATCTGTTAAAGTAATGGCCTGGTAAAAGTGCGCAGCGTCAAAGGTTTGCGTGCCTCCGGGTATCCAGTAGTTATCATCGTTCTGGTGTACGTATTTCCCCTGCTGTAACAGCAGATCGTCATTTACTTTATCTCCAAAAATATGATCGCGCAGCGCAGCCGTTAAGGATAGCTTGTAGGTTTCATAGGGTAATGCCAGGGATTCCATTATGCCTAAAGGCAGCGGCCCGCTGAGATCATTTTTCATTAACAGGGAACGGGTATGCACCATGAGCCGCTTTTCTGTTTTCCCGGGTGTTGGCAGGGCATGGAAAGGTATAATTGCAGCTGTTGTAAATGCATTCTGTATTTCGTTGATGGTAAAGTAATTACCGGCCGCAGGATCCGGGCCGGTAATTTCCCAGGTTAATGCTTCACAGGGCAATGGTAAATGGTAATCAGTATCTGTATCAATTTTGTTAGTAACCTTATTATCTGAAAACACGATGAGTGTTTTGCTTTGCGCGGCCTGCTCTGTGGCGGTAAGATCAGCATTCGTAGTTTTTCTGCCGTAGCTGATGGCGGCTGCTTTGAGCACATTGCCTGTTTCATCCACCTCCAGCGTCATACTGTGGGTAATGCGCGGATCAGCGGGGTTTCGTTCATAGGTGTACGTGAGCACCTCGCTTTCCTGTACTTTAAATACTGCATAGTGGTTTTGCAGGCGTGGTTGTAGAAATTGAATGAAGCAGCTGTGAAAGGAGGTGGTATACGGTACATGCTGCTGCGCGCTGCCATCCGGCGTATATACTTCCGTACGCAGCGGCATGCCCCTGCAGGCGCGCAGGGCTTCCCGCCATTCGACCAGCGTAAGATCAGCGGGCAAAGCAGGGTCCTGTAAGGTGTGCTCTGTTACACTATTGTTCTTATAATATTCCCCGGCAAACTGGTTGAAGATCTTTTCCTTATCTAAGAAGGCGCCGGTATGGTACCATGTTTTAGTGAGCACCGGTGGCTGGTGAAAGCCGACATCTACCAGCTGTACACTGCCATCGGGGTTAGAAAGCTTTTTATACTGCTCAAAGTCTTCCGTATCTGACTGGTCTACCCGGCCAAAACCGCGGAACTCCCGCTCTGCATGGTCATAATAACCATGATGGTAGGTGTACTGGCTGGTAAAGCGCGTTCTTTGCACCTGGTCCATTACTTCCACCTTACTTACACATTGCACGGGGAAAGGCAGCTGCGTGATCCAGGGCATGCCGTTTTTTTTATCCTGCAGATAAAAGTATGTGGAGGGCATATAGTGAATAGCTACCTCCTTACCCATGTTATTCTTATAGCCCGTCATTACATGCGGCTTCTTCCCTGCCATCAGGTCAATATAACGCAGGGTACCCGCGTACTGCGGCAGCGCGGAGGACCATACTATACACCCGGTGCCCTTGCCCAGCAGATCTACGATTGTTACCGGGCAACGGGCATCCATGGGTGAAAAAGGTAAGGGCTCAACGCCGTTTATGATATTTACATCGCTCCAGCTATTACCGCTTTGGTTAAAATAAACTTTAAAGGTATGATGGCCGATATAAACTATGTCTGTAGTGCCGGAACCATCCAGATCTGCCAGCTTTACATATTGGGGGTTAAAATCTTCGTTGCTGTCAAACAGCGGCGCATTGCCCATGCTTACCTTTGCGCCAAACTTTCCGTAACCCAGGTTAGGCCAGTACACTACGCTGCTGTTGCGGATGCGCACAATATCCATAAGGCCATCCCCGCTCATATCTGCCAGCACAATAGATTGGGTGCTGTCTGCAAAAATGATATTGGGCCCTTTTTCTTCATCAAAGGGCTTAGGCGCCGTGCGGCTTCTTTCATAGCCTTCTTTACCTTTTGAGGCGTACCAGGTAAACACCCTTTCTTCTGAGATAAGGAGATCCGGGCGGCCGTCGCCATTGAGGTCCAGCAGCTTCAGGTTAGGATCCTGCAGGTTAATATTGGGCACTTCATTAAAATTCTGAAAGGGCATCCATTCCTTATTATCGTCCAGCTCATAATATCCGTGCAGCCCGTTGCTGACCAGGAATTGCTGGCCTCTTGCTTCCAGGTCCTGGAAGTGCACCGCGCCTTCCAATAAGCCATTCAGTGAAGGTTTGGGCGCTACCAGCTTAATGGCGTCAAAATTCCCATCGCCCAAATTGCTTTTGTAATACCAGGCGCTGGCCTGTTCTGTGAGAACGCCTGCTATACCTTCATTGTAGAGGTCAACCCATTGGTAATAACCGTCGTTAATATCTGCCGGTACATTATCAATGCTCAAAGTTTTAACTGTTGGATCCCAGGCCAGGGGTTCATAGGTAAAAGCTATGGGTGGCACCGCTTTCTCCGAATAAGTACCATCTGCCTTACGGATATATCCTTTTTGCGTTACTGATTGCAGGAAAGTGAAAGTGGGGCTGGTATTATATTGCATATGCATAGCGCTTACCAGGCAGGGCTTGGGGCCCAGCTCCGCAAAATGATGGAACATCAGCACCCGGCTGCAAAGGCGATAGGTCCTTATTTCAAAACCGGCGCGGTAATCTGAAAAAGGATCCTGCCGGCATAACCAGCCTTTATCGTCATTGGGCTGCGGGTCTGTTATATCATGCTCTCCATAATCCAATACCAGTTCTAATAAATACTCAATGCTGTTCAGAAAGCTGTCCCAATTGGCGAGGTCAATGCTGCTCCTGTTAAAGTGGAGCTTATTGCCGTACCTGATACGTTTCAGGTACACATTGGTATAGGTGGCAGTATCATTCAGCCGGTTGCGCTCCTGGATCTGCGGGCGCACATTTGTTCTATCTTCCTGTTTGTAGGCAAACTGAAAGCAGTTGCCTTTATCATCATAACTAAATTCCAGTAACCATTTAAAGATCATGGACGGATCAGCGGGGTTGTACAGCTGTGCGGACTTACTTTTTCCAAACACCAGCACACTGTTATCGCCGGTGGTAACTTTCCAGTATACGTTGCCGTTAGTTTCCGTGATCTTTTCTATACGGGCATAGCCGCCTTCTACCCTGGGCCGGTAACGGACTATGGTAGCGCCTTCTATGATTTGCTGATCTTTTACCCAATTGCCTGCCTCGTCTTTTTTATACACGGGTACCAGGTCTTCTGCGCCGGAGAAAATAAAAACATCTTCTTCATCATTGTACAGGGGCAGCTGCTTATCTGTTCTCCGGGTAATGGCTACCGGGGCGGCATCCCAGCCTAATCCAAAAACACTGTTACCGCTGCCTGAATTATAGCCCAGCGACAGAGCAGGCGCAAAACCATTGCGGGATGGGGAAAAGGGGAAAGGGAAACTGTAACCTGCCGTGCCATTGGCAGCATTTACGGCAAATTTATCGTCAATGGACTTTATTCCTCCCCCGCTTTTGGGTAGGCTGATCTGCGGAACGGATAACGTGGTATAACCACCCTTGCTTTTTTCGTTGCCGGCAGCAGCTGGCGTTACCGGCTGTTTATTCACCCGGGATGTAGCAATCTCTTTTTCCATCGGAAAACAGAAGGGGTTTAACTGTCAATAATTTGTGGCAAGTAACTGAAAAAGCGGGGTATGGACAGGGGCATTTAACAGGTGGCGGCGCCGGGATGATCAAAGGCAGGAGCGGGTTTACAAACGGTCATATATTAATCCAGTACAAAGCGGTACCCTACCCCTTTGATTGTAAGGATCTGGAGATTCTCATCCTCTTTCAGATGCACCCGCAGGCGGGTAATGTATACGTCCAGGTTGCGGCTATTGAAAAAGGAATCGTGGCCCCAGAGAAGGTCCAGGATATTTTTGCGGTTAATGATGCTGTTGCGGTTCTCATACAGGATACGCAGCAGCTCACTTTCCCGGTACGACAGCTTTTTTTCTTCCACGCCATTGGACAGCAATTGCCGGTTGGTATAAAAGCGGAACTTACCCAGGCGGATGGGCTCATTGGAAGGAAGGGACACATTTTCTGTTTTGCGCAATACATTTTTTATGCGTGCGATCAGCTCCTCCATGCTGAAAGGTTTACGGATATAATCGTTACCACCCAGCGTAAACCCTTTTACCAGATCGTCTGTTTGCGTTTTGGCGGTGAGGAATAAGATGGGTACTTCTGTATCAATGGCGCGGATCTCTTCTGCAATCTCAAAACCATCCTTATTGGGCAGCATTACATCCAGCACACATACGGTGGGATTCACCTCTTTGAACAGCGACAGCGCATTGGCGCCATCCCGCTCCATGATAACCTCAAATCCACGCCGCTGCAGGCTTTCCTTTACGATCTTTCCCAGTGATATTTCGTCTTCAACGTATAAGATCTTTATACTCATCTTATCCTATTTTAACTTTACAATACGGCGTTTCCCATCATAATAAATAACCGGCGCTTCGGCAAAAGGCATTTTTACAGAAAAGGTGCTGCCTTTATGCAGCTCACTCTCTACTTCAATAAAACCCATATGCCGCTGCAGTATGTGCGATACATAGCTCAGGCCCAGGCCGTATCCTTTGATATTATGCCGGTTGCCGCTGGGCACGCGGAAGAACTTTTCAAAGATGCGGTGCTTATATTCCCTGGCAATGCCTATACCGTTGTCGGCTACACGTATTTCCAGGTAGTTCTTATGATCAATAATGTGGATCAGGATCTGCGGGTCTTTGGTGCTGTACTTCAGGGCATTGTCCAGCAGGTTGTATAGTACGCTGGTCATATGCAGCTTATCGGCAGTAATAATAAAGTTAGTGCCGGTAGCTTTTAATGTAGTAGTGGCCTGTTGTTTTTCAAACTGCAGCTTCATGGATACCATTACACTTCGCGCCAGCTCCCTGATATCAAACTGCTCTTTGTTTAAAGCAATTTCCCTGTTCTCAAACATGGACAGCTTCAGCACTTTATCCACCAGCAAAGCCAGGCGCTGCATTTCATTGGCAGAGATATCCAGGTACTCCTGGGTGGTTTGCGGATCGTCCAGCGCATCAAAATTGCGCAAGGCTTCAATGGCTACGCTTACAGTGGCGATGGGCGTTTTCAGCTCATGCGTCATATTGCTGATAAAATCGTTCTTCAGCTGCGCCAGCTTTTGCTGTTGCTTAAGGTTGCGGTACAACAGCAAAAAAGATAATGCCGTTACTCCCAGCAGCAGGCATGAAATGCTGATAGGCTGGCTGATACGCTTTAACAGGTACCAGGTATTGTCATCAAACACCAGCTGGTAGGTTACCGGTTTTGAAAAACCAATGGTTACGGAATTACCGTCCAGCTCATCGGGGAATGGGGCGAAATCTCCTTTTGTAGTATCTACCGGTATTTCAAGAACAGTAAAAGGCACGTTGATCTGCTCCCTTGCCAGCACTTTCTCATATTGCCTGACAATTTCCTTTACGGTAATGGAATCGCGCAGGGAATCTACACCAGCCACGAACCCATAGATCCTTCTAACGGGAGGACCGGGAGGGCCGGGGCTGGCCAGCCTGTACTGCACATTCACTGAATCGCGCCCGCTGGCAACTCCGGCTCTCACAGCCGTGACCATGGCGCGTCGCATGCCAGGCATTCTTCCTACGACCTTATCCCTGGTTTCTTCATCCAGCAGGCTGGAAACACTGATCATGTCCTGCCGCTCACGAATGCGTATATTATTGGGGTTTGTTTTCAGCTTACCAGCCTGCAGGCGGAAGATGGCTTCGCGGAACAGCACATTAGTACGGGCAGTGAACAGCTGCCGCTCCTCACGGTAATTTTTCCTGAGCCAATATACCTGGAAGGCTGTAATCACCAGGATAGTAAAGGCTATCAGGAAAACGGTAACCGGTATGGAGAATTTATATCGCAACAACTATGAGTTTGTAAGCGCAATAATACGCCAAATGTATTACTTCCCTTTTCCCGCCGGCCGAACATTAACCTAAATTAACATTAAAGCAAGGCATGTTAACCTGCGTTGCAACAGGAACGGCCTAGCTTAGTTCCATAAAATATATAACATGAAAAAGATGATCCTGACGTTTTCCGCGGGCCTGTTAATATTGGCTGCACATGGGCAGCAAACACAGGGCCGGGTAGTGTACGAGCGCACCCTGAAAATACATATTGACATGGAAGGAATGGGTGAAGCACCGATGCGGCCTATGCCCAGCACCCACAAAGACAAGTGGGAAGTATTGTTTGGTAATAACCAGTCGCTGCGGCGCGCCATGGAAGATGATAGCCCGGATGAAATGACGGAAGTTTCTGACGGCGGCATACACATGCATATGGTAACACCCGGCGAAAACGAGATCACCTATCATAATTTCACTACCGGTCAAACGGTGGAGCAGCTGGAGTTTGCTGCCAGGAATTATATTATTACCGATAGCATCCCACACCGCAACTGGAAACTTACCGGCGAAACCACCACGATCCTCAACTATCCCTGTCAGCAGGCCATTGCACAACTTATTGGCAAACGCAGGATGACCAGTGTTGAAAACGGCGAAATGAAAAGCCAGGAAGTGGCAGATACCTCCCGTATCATTGCCTGGTTTACGCCGGCTATTCCTGTGCCGGCCGGGCCTGAATACCAGGGGGAACTACCGGGGCTGATACTGGGCCTTGAAGTGGGCGATGGCCGTGTGATCTACCAGGCCGTGGAAGTAACGGCACAGGCTGACCTGGCTGCTGTTAAAGCGCCTTCCAAGGGGAAGAAGCTAACCACCCGTGAGTTTGAGGCGGAACGGACGAAGATGCTGGAAGCAATGCAGAAGGATGCGAAGAGAAGGGGGGCGGTGCTAAGGATCGGGGGGTAAGCCCCTTACCCTCCTATCATCCTCATCCGCCCTCCTCTCCCTGCAGAAAGCCCATTCTTATTCAGGCTATACGTAAAGCTTAACTGGAAAAACCGCCGCAGGTTCTTAATACGGCTGTCTTCAATATAATTCTGATTGCTGGTACGGGTTATGCCTACATTCTGGTTCAGCAGATCGTACACGCTCAGCTTCAGCTCTCCCCTGTTAAAACGCAGGAACTGCCTGCTAAAAGAGGCATTCCATAAGGGTACGCTGGCATTAAAACCTGCTGCACGCTGGCTGTTAATGATGTAGGTAAAACTGGTGTTAAAATAAAACTGTGCAGGCAGCTGCCAGTTGAACTCTCCTTCATATTGCTGTGAAAAATAAGTAGCGTTCAATGCGGCCTGCAATGAATAGCTGGTTTTATAATAATTGAAGCCGCCGCTGAGCGACAGATCTATTTCATCAGTTGGGTTCAGATCCAGGCGCAGGGAGGGTCCCAGGGTAAAGGTATTGATGTTGTTTTGTACGGTGTTAATAAACTGTTTTGTTTTGCTGTAACCTGTATTACTGCTGAAATTAATCGTGCCCCTTAAGACCGGCAGGGGCAGCCCCAGGTTCACATCGCCGGTTATATTGTACACACCATTAACATTTACCGGGCGGGTATGCTTAATACCAAGCGAATCTAATACATCATAGTTCACGATCTTATTCTGGGTTTCCTGCAGGTTAAAAAAAACAAACAGGTTCTTACCCTTAAAAGGATTCACGGATATAAAGTTCAGCTGCACCGCGTGGGTGAATTCCTGCTTCAGATCAGGATTACCTTCGCGGATATTGAGCGGATCAGAGATATCAGGTACGGGCTGCAGCTGCGACATATTGGGCTGGTTGGTAATAGCCGCATAATTGATATTGAGGTTGCGGTAACGGGTAAAGTCGTATTTAAACCGCAGGGATGGCAGCAGGTTATAAAATGTTTTGCTGATCACGGAATCCGTAGTACCGGCAATGATCTTGCCCTTTAATGCAGCCTGCTGCCAGTTAAG
>Ga0102590_1002029_pt1 | contig 26101 bp, 26 predicted proteins | sample AraplaMF_Col_mMF_FD_76859 | JGI IMG/M metagenome (GOLD analysis project Ga0102590, IMG submission 76859) | Arabidopsis root microbial communities from the University of North Carolina, USA - plate scrape MF_Col_mMF | ecosystem: Host-associated > Plants > Roots > Endosphere | place: USA... | reverse complement strand
AAGAGCGCCAGATCTTCACCGAGCAGGCGCTGGAGTCGGGCAAGCCCGCCGCCGTCGTCGAGAAGATGGTCGAAGGCCGCATCCGCAAGTTCCTGGAAGAAGTCGTGCTGCTGAAGCAGGCCTTCGTCATGAACCCGGACCAGACCGTCGAGCAGCTGGTCGCCGAGACCGGCAAGGAACTGGGCTCGCCGCTCACCGTGAAGGGCTTCGTCCGCCTGGCCCTGGGTGAAGGCGTGGAGAAGGCTCCGGAAGGCGATTTCGCCGCCGAAGTCGCCGCCATGGCCGGCCAAGCCTAAGTCTCTTCCGCCGCCTTCCGGGGCGGCGGACAGGACCGCCTATGAAAAGGCGCGGCGCGCATAGAGCGCGCGCCGCGCCTTTTTTGCGCCCGGGTCGCGCTTCTGCACGCGATCTGGCCGGTATCAGCCCGGAAAACCGATCCCACTTTTCCGGAACGCGCACTATGTTGCGTCCCGACGACTCAGGAAGAGCCTCCGCATGTCCGAACCTCAGCACAGACCCTATCGCCGCGTGCTTCTGAAGGTTTCGGGCGAGGTGCTGATGGGCGACACGCCCTACGGCATCGACACCAAGACCGTCGAATCGGTGGCCGAGGACATCCGCGAGATCGTCCAGTCCGGCGTCGAGCTGTGCCTGGTCATCGGCGGCGGCAACATCTTCCGCGGCATGGCCGGCGCGGCCAAGGGCATGGAACGCTCCAGCGCCGACTACATGGGCATGCTGGCCACCGTGATGAACGCCCTGGCCATGCAGGACGCCCTGGAGCGCATCGGCGTCTCCACCCGCGTCCAGTCGGCCATCCCGATGGCCACGGTCTGCGAGCCCTACATCCGCCGCCGGGCCCAGCGTCACCTGGAAAAGGGCCGGGTGGTGATCTTCGCCGCCGGCACCGGCAACCCGTTCTTCACCACCGACACCGCCGCGGCCCTGCGCGCCGCCGAGATGCAGTGCGACGCCCTGTTCAAGGGCACCAGCGTCGACGGCATCTACAGCGCCGATCCCAAGAAGGACCCGGAGGCCAAGCGCTACGACACGCTCAACTACATGGACGTGCTGGCCAAGGACCTGCGGGTCATGGACGCCTCGGCCGTGGCCCTGATGCGCGACAACAACATTCCGATCGTGGTCTTCTCCATCAAGGGGCGCGGCAACCTGCTGAACGTCCTCAAGGGGCAGGGAACGCACACCGTCGTTTCCGGCGCCCGCGCCGCTTAATTTCCCAGCGAAGAGAGCCCAAGCCATGGCCACCGCCGAAAAACCCGTCCTGTCCCGCTACAAGGACCGCATGGACAAGTCCGTCGTCGCCCTGAAGGAGGAGTTCGCCTCCCTGCGCACGGGCCGCGCCTCCGCCAGCCTGCTGGACCAGGTGATGGTCGAGGCCTACGGCTCCGCGACCCCGCTGAACGCGGTGGCCTCGATCAGCGTGCCCGAGCCGCGCCAGATCAATGTCAACGTCTGGGACCGCGGCGTCGTCGTCTCGGTCGAGAAGGCGATCCGCAATTCGGGCCTGGGCCTGAACCCGGTGGTGGAAGGCCAGAACCTGCGCATCCCGATCCCGCCGCTGACCGAGGAGCGCCGCAAGGACCTGGTGAAGATCGCCGGCAAGTACGCCGAGCAGCAAAAAGTCGCGGTCCGCAACATCCGCCGCGACGCCAACGACGACCTCAAGAAGGCTGAAAAGGCTTCCGTCATCAGCGAAGACGAGCTGAAGAAGATGGAGACCGAGGTCCAGAAGATGACCGACGAGGCCATCAAGCGCGTCGACGAGGCCTTGAAAACCAAGGAACAAGAGATCATGCAGGTTTAGCATCGACCTGCGTTGTGGGGGGAGATGAGGGAAGGCTGAAGCGCATGGCGCCGACGACCGGCCTGCAGGATGTGTCGACGCGCGCCGGGGGCGCGAAGTCGGGCCAATCCCTGCATGTGGCCATCATCATGGACGGCAACGGCCGTTGGGCGAAGCGGCGCAACCTGCCGCGCGTGCTGGGCCATCGCGCCGGCGTCAACGCGCTGAAGCGGACCGTCGAGGGCGCCGCCGCGCTGGGCGTGGGCGTGATGACCGTGTTCGGTTTTTCCACCGAGAACTGGAGCCGCCCGCCGCAGGAGGTGTCGGAACTGATGGGCCTGCTGAAGGCCTATCTGGAGTCCGACCTCGAGCGCCTGGCCCGCGAGGGCGTGAGGGTGAGGATCATCGGCCGTCGGACGGGCCTGGCCTCCGACGTTCTGGACGTCATCGAGCGGGCCGAGCGCCGGACGGCCCACAACGACGCCTTCCTGCTGCAGGTGGCGTTCAATTATGGCGGCCGGGCCGACATCGCCGACGCCGCGCGGGCCTTCGCCGAGGCGGTGGAGCGGGGCGAGGCCCGGGCCGCCGACCTGGACGAGGCGCTGTTCGAACAACACCTGTCGACGGCCGGGGCGCCGCCTCCGGACGTCATCGTGCGCACCAGCGGCGAGCAGCGGATCTCCAACTTCCTGCTTTGGGAATGCGCCTACGCCGAACTCGTGTATCAGGATGTTCTGTGGCCGGACTATGGGCCCGAACACCTGGCCGCCGCGTTGACGGAGTATCGCAGCCGCGACCGTCGCTATGGAGGTATCGCCGTCGATGACGTCGCCGTCGCCGGCTAAACGTTTCAACTGGAGCAACCTGCGGATCCGTGTCGCTTCGGCCACGGTGCTGGTGCCTACGGTCGTGGCCGCCGTCTGGTTCGGCGACGTCTGGTACCTGGGCCTGATCCTGGTCGGCGTCGCGCTGCTCGCCCGCGAATGGGCCGAGATGAGCGCCAGGCGGTCCGTGCTGGGCGTGGCCCTGGCGATCGGCGCGGCCGTGGCGATCTCGGTGATCGTCGCGTTCCGTGGCCACTACTACATCACCTGGCCGGTCGTGGTCATCGGGGCGATGGCCGCCGCGCTGATGGCGCGTGGCGCGGTCGAGCGGCGGGCCGACGCGGCCTATGGCGTGATCTACATCGCGCCGGCGGTGATCGCGATGATCTGGCTGCGCCGGATGGACGCCGGCCTCTCCTGGACCTTGCTGATGTTCACCGTCACCTGGTTCGCCGACATCTTCGCCTTTGCGACGGGCAGCCTGCTGAAGGGCCCCAAGCTGTGGCCGCGCTATTCGCCCAACAAGACCTGGTCGGGTTTCTTCGGCGGGCTGGTCGCCGCCTCCCTGGGCGCGGTTGGCATCCAGGCCCTCTCCCTGACCCTGCCCGCCCTGCCGGACCTGCACCTGGCCTGGCCCGTCGCGGCCGCCATCGGCCTGCTGGGCGGCCTGGCCACCATGACCGGCGACCTGTGGGAATCGATGCTCAAGCGCCGGTTCGGCGTGAAGGATTCGGGCGACCTGATCCCCGGGCACGGCGGCATGCTGGATCGCGTCGACGGCCTGATGTTCGCAGCGATCGTGGTCGCCGGCGCGCGGCTGCTCGACCAGTGGGGATGGCTGCCTTGACCGCCACCCGCAAGGTCGTGGTGCTGGGGTCGACGGGGTCTATCGGCGTTTCGACGCTGGACCTGTTCGAGCAGGCCGAGGTCGGGGTCGAAATCCTGGCCCTGACCGCTGGCCGCAACGTCGCCAAGCTGGCCGAGCAGGCCTTGCGCTGGAAGCCCCAGGTCGCGGTCATCGACGACGAGACCTGCCTGCCGGAACTGCGCGAACGCCTGGCCGGTTCGGGCGTGCGGGCCGCCGCCGGCGCCGCCGCCGTCTCCGAGGCAGCCGCCATGGGCGCGGACTGGGTGATGTCGGCCATCGTCGGCGCGGCGGGCCTGGCGCCAACCCTGGCGGCCGCCCGGACCGGCGCGGTCATCGCCCTGGCTAACAAGGAAAGCCTGGTCTGCGCCGGCCCGGCTTTGCTGGCCATCGCCCGCCAGGCCGGCGGCTCGGTGATTCCCGTCGATTCCGAGCATTCGGCGATCTTCCAGGTGCTGCAGCGCGACTGTATCGACCAGGTATCGCGCCTGATCCTGACGGCCTCGGGCGGCCCCTTCCGCACCTGGGACAAGGCCGCCATGGCCAAGGCCACGCCGGAACAGGCCGTGGCCCATCCCAACTGGTCGATGGGCGCCAAGATTTCGGTCGATTCCGCGACGATGATGAACAAGGGCCTCGAGATGATCGAGGCGTCCTACCTGTTCGAGACCCCACAAGAGCGCATCGACGTCGTGATCCACCCGCAGTCCGTGATCCACAGCCTGGTCGAATACGCCGACGGCTCGACCCTGGCCCAGCTGGGCCCGCCGGACATGCGCAGTCCGATCTCCTGCGCCTTCTCCTGGCCCCAGCGCCTGTCGTGGCCCGCCAAGCCCCTGGACCTGGCCGCCTACGGCCAGCTGACCTTCGAGGCGCCGGACCTGGACCGCTTTCCGTCGATCGCCATCGCCCGCGAGGCCCTGCGCCTGGGCGGCGGCGCGCCGGCCGCCATGAACGCCGCCAACGAGGTGGCCGTCGCGGCCTTCCTTGACCGCCAGATCGGCTTTCTGGATATTGCCGGCGCGGTGGCGGGGACACTTGAGCGCATGAACGGCCTGGGCGAACTCGCCGACAGCGCCGGCGACGCCCTCGACAGCGCGATGATGACCGACGCCTCGGCCCGCCGCATTGCGGCCGAGGTTGTCGGCCAGAAGCGTACCTAGAGACTGACCGGGGAGTTGGGCGCCACCTTATGATCGGGTTTTTGACGGGCCTTCTTGCGTTCGTGTTCGTGCTGTCCGTGGTCGTGACAGTGCACGAACTCGGCCATTTCTTGGCCGCGCGAGCGTGTGGCGTGGCCATCGACTGCTTCTCGATCGGCTTTGGTCCCAAGATCGTGGCGTGGCGCGACAAGACCGGCGTCGAATGGCGGATCGCCTCGATCCCGCTGGGCGGCTACGTCCGATTCTCGGGCGACGACAACGCCGCCAGCGTGCCGGACGGCAGCGACCTGGCGGTCCTCAAGCGCGAGATCGCCGCGCGCGAGGGCGAGGCGGCCGTGTCGCGCTACTACCATTTCAAGCCGGTCTGGCAGCGCGCGATCATCGCCGTGGCCGGGCCGGTGGCCAATTTCCTGCTGGCGATCGCCGTGTTCGCCGTCTTCGCGGTGACGCTGGGCGAGTATCGTCATCCGGCGAGAATCGACACCGTCCCAGCCGACGGTCCGGCCGCCGCCGCCGGGTTCAAGCCGGGCGACCTAGTCACCAAGGTCGACGGCCGCCGGATCAGGACTTTCGAGGAACTCAGCGGCTACGTCATCCTGAGGGCGCGCCTGCCCATCGACTTCACGGTCAAGCGCGGAGACCAGACCCTGAATCTGGTGGCCACGCCGGTCCAGGTCGAGGTCGTGGACAAGATCAACGGCCGCATGAAGATCGGTCGGCTGGGCGTCGGCAATGTCAGCAAGCCTTATCACTATCGCTCGACGATCTGGCGCGCCATTCCCGACGCCACCGTCCAGGTCTGGGACCAGATCAGCACCATCGGCTTCTATCTCGGGCGTCTGGTCACCGGCCAGATCTCGGCCGACCAGATCAGCGGCGTGATCGGCATCGGCCACGCGGTCGGCGCCATGGCTTCGGCCACCACGGTCGACGCGCCCGACCTCCAGACGCTGCTGCTGCGCTTCTTCGTCGGCCAGATGATCATGGTCGCCACCCTGTCGGTCAGCATCGGGTTCATGAACCTGTTGCCCATCCCGGTTCTCGATGGCGGCCACCTGCTGATGTACGCCTACGAGGCGATCGCCAAGCGACCGCTGAAGGCCGAATTCCAGGCGGCTGGCTTCAGAGCGGGGCTTGCCTTGATCCTTGGTTTCATGCTGTTCGCGGCCTGGAACGATCTCCACCGCTACGACGTGTTCAAATTCATTGGCGGCCTGTTCTCGTGACCTGTTCTCGCGAACCGCGCCGTCCGTCCATGATTGGTCCCATGAGCAAAATCCGCGCCCATAGCGCCGCGTTCGCCACCGGCGTTGCGCTCCTTCTCGGTTCCACGGCGCTGACCGCGCCGCAGGCCGCCTTCGCCCAGGCCCAGACCACGGGCGTGGTCCAGCGCATCGTGGTGCAGGGCAACGAGCGGATCGAGCAGGGGACGGTGCTGTCCTACCTGCCGATCCAGCCGGGCGAAACGGTCGATCCCCAGCGCCTCGACCTGGCGCTGAAGACCTTGGCGCGCACCGACCTGTTCGCCGACGTGAAGATCGAGCTGCAGGGCGGCGACCTGATCGTCAAGGTCGTCGAGAACCCGATCATCAACCAGGTGGTCTTCGAGGGGAACTCGGCGCTCAAGGAAGACAAGCTGAAGGACGAGGTCCAGATCCGTCCGCGCGGCATCTTCACCCGCGCCAAGGTCCAGGCCGACGTCCAGCGCATCATCGAGCTGTATCGTCGTTCGGGCCGCATCTCCGCGACCGTGACGCCCAAGGTGGTCGAACTGCCGCAAAAGCGCGTCGACCTGGTGTTCGAGATCAACGAAGGCCCCAAGAGCGGCGTGCTGGGCGTCAACTTCCTCGGCAATGTCGAATATTCGGACAACGATCTGAAGGACGTCATCGTCACCAAGGAGTCGCACTGGTACAAGTTCCTGACCAGCAACGACAACTACGATCCCGACCGGATCGAGTACGACCGCGAGCAGCTGCGCAAGTTCTACCGCAACCGCGGCTATTTCGACTTCCGCGTCGTGGCCTCGGTCGCCGAGCTGGCCACCGACAAGAACGGCTTCGCGGTCACCTACACGATCGACGAAGGCCCCAAGTACAAGTTCGGCAAGGTCACCGTCGAAACCGAGCTGAAGAAGCTGGACGGCAACCTGCTGGCCCAGATCCTGCCGATCCGCGCCGGCCAGCTGTACGAAGACGAGAAGATCGAGCAGGCCACCGACGCCCTGACCTTCGCGGCGGGCGCGGCGGGCTTCGCCTTCGTCGACGTGCGCCCGCGCTACGTGCCCAACCACGAGAACAACACCGTGGACGTGGTGTTCTCGGTGCGGGAAGGCCCGCGGGTCTATGTCGATCGGATCGACATCGTCGGCAACACCCGCACGCTGGACTATGTGGTGCGCCGCGAACTGGAAGTGGCCGAGGGCGACGCCTACAACCGCGTCCTGGTCGACCGCTCGAAGAACCGCGTCCGCGCCCTGGGCTTCTTCAAGGACGTCAATATCGAGGAAGTGCCCGGCGCCCAGCCGGACCGCACGACCCTGCGGGTCAAGACCGAGGAGCAGCCGACGGGCGAACTGTCGTTCAGCGCCGGCTACAGCTCGGTCGACAAGCTGGTGCTGGACGTCGGCATCACCGAGCGCAACTTCCGCGGCCGCGGCCAGAACCTGCGGGCCCGCGTTTCGGTCGGTTCGCTGCGCCAGCAGATCGACTTCGGCTTCACCGAACCGCGCTTCCTGGGCCGCGACCTGCGCGCCGGCCTGGACCTGTACTCGTATCGCTACGACCTCAGCGACTACGCCGCCTACGACACGGAATCGACGGGCGGCACCCTGCGCCTGGGCTTCCCCCTGACGCAGAACGCCTCGATGGGCCTGCGCTACCAGCTCCGTCAGGACAAGGTCAGCGTCGAGGACAGCCTCTGCACCAGCGGTTCGGTGTCCGACATCCTCTGCCTGCAGCGCGGCTCGTACATCACCTCGCTGTTCGGCTACAACCTGCGGCTCGACAAGCGCAACGATCCGATCCAGCCGACCCGGGGCTGGTTCGCCGACCTCAGCCAGGATCTGGCTGGCTTCGGCGGCGACACCAAGTACCTCAAGACCGAGACCGACGCCGGCTGGTACTGGGGCTTCAACAAGGACTTCATCTTCAGCGCCACCGGTTCGGCGGGCTATATCGAGGGTTGGGGCGGCGACAACATCCGCATCAACGACCGCTTCTACAAGGGCGGCAGCTCGTTCCGTGGTTTCGAGATCGCCGGTATCGGCCCGCGCGACACCACCACGCAGAGCAGCGCCCTGGGCGCCAAGCTGTATGCGATCGGCACGTTCGAACTGACGGTTCCGACCTTCCTGCCCGAGCAGTACGGCATCAAGGCCCGCCTGTTCAGCGATTTCGGTACGGCCGGCCAGCTGGACGACGTCGATCGCCTGACCGCCGGCGGCAGCATCAATCCGAACATCAAGGACGACCTGGGCCTGCGGGCTTCGGCGGGGCTGAGCATCGACTGGAAATCCCCCATGGGGCCCATCACGTTCGATTTCAGCCATATTCTCGCTAAAGATGACTACGACAGGACCGAAACCTTCCGGTTCTCCACCTCCACAAGGTTCTAATCAGCATGACCTCCAAGTTCCTCGCCGCGACTGTTTCGGGTCTGGCCGCTCTCGCCACGGCGTCGGGCGCCTTCGCCCAGGCCACGCCCCCGACGGCGCCGGCCGCGCCGCCGATCACCCACGGCGCGCCGATCGCCGGCGTCTGCATCTTCTCCAGCCAGGGCGCCGTCGCCCGCTCGCTGGTGGGCAAGGCCGTCGACGCTCGCCTGAAGACCATCATCTCGCAGGTCAACGCCGAACTGACCGCCGAGCGCACCAGCCTGGACAACGACGCCAAGGCCCTGGACGCCAAGAAGGCCACGCTCGACCAGAGCGCCCTGGAGCAGCAGGCCGCCGCCCTGCAGGTGCGCGCCAACGCCTGGCAGCGTAAGGGCCAGCTGCGCCAGCGCGAGGTCGAGGCCACCGAGCAGAAGCAACTGGCTCGCGTCTATCAGGAACTGGACCCGGCCATCCGCCAGGCCTACCAGGCCAAGACCTGCTCGATCCTGATCGAGCGGGAGTCGGTCCTGCTGGGCAACCCGGCCATGGACATCACCGACGCGGTCGTCACCGCCGTCGACGCCCGCATCAAGACCCTGACCTTCGACCGCGAACGTCTGGACCAAGCGGCTCCGGGAGCCCAAGCTCTCCAGCCGACGACTCCCAAGAAGTAGTCGAGTCGGTCCGGGCATGAGGCCCGGACCGCTCCCGAGAGGACCGATGCCGGACCCGCGCTTTTTCGAAGACCTGGGTCCGGCGACCCTCGCGGAACTGGCCAGCCTGAGCGGTGCTCGGCTGGCCGATCCGGCCGATGGCGGCCAGCTGACCTCGCACGTGGCGCCGCTCGAGAGCGCCGTCGCGGGCTCCATCACCTTCCTGTCCGACCCCAAGCGCCTGGCCGACCTGGCCGGCCTGAAGGGCGCGGCCTGTTTCCTGCGGCCGGACCATGCCGAAAGGGCTCCGGCCGGCTGCATCCTGCTGCTGACCAGCCATCCGCAGGCTTCATGGGCCGCGGCGGCCGGCCGCCTGCATGCGCCACGCCGTCACGACGGTTCGCAGCACGTGCATCCCGACAGCGAACTGGAGGCCGGCGTGACCCTGTCTCCGGGCGTGATCATCGGGCAGGGCGCGCGAATCGGGCGGGGGACCTATCTGGCGCCCGGCGTGGCGATCGGCCCTGGCGTGGCCGTGGGGCGCGACTGCCGGATCGGCGTCAACGCCGTGATCGGTTTCGCCCTGATCGGCGACCGGGTGTCGGTCCATGCCGGGGCGGTGATCGGCGAAGCCGGATTCGGCGCGGCCGGCGGGCCCCAGGGCGTCGTCGACCTGCCTCAGCTGGGGCGGGTGATTCTGCAGGACGGGGTGACGATCGGCGCCAACAGCTGCGTGGATCGCGGCGCCTTCGGCGATACGACCATCGGCGAGAACACCAAGATCGACAATCTCGTCCATGTCGCCCACAACGTCCGGCTCGGTCGTAACTGCGTTGCCGCCGCCTTCACGGGCCTTTCCGGCAGCACCGTGGTCGGCGACGGGGTCGCGTTCGGCGGCAAGGCCGGCGTGGCCGATCACCTGACGGTCGGCGCGGGCGCCCAGATCGGCGCCTCTGCGTCGGTCTTCAAGGACGTGCCGGCCGGCGAAACATGGACTGGGTTTCCGGCGCGACCGCTGAAGCGGTGGCTCCGAGAGACCGCATGGCTGTCGCGCAAGGCGGGCGGCCGGGGAACCAAGGGGCCAGAATGAGCCAATCCAAGACCGAAGAGCCCCTCGCTAAAGAGGTTTCGGCCAATATCGACATCGCCGAGATCCTCAACCGGATCCCGCACCGCTATCCGTTCCTGCTGGTCGACCGGGCCGAGGCCTATCGCCCGCACCAGTCGATCGTCGGCATCAAGTGCGTGACGATCAACGAGCCGTTCTTCCAGGGCCATTTCCCGGGCAATCCGGTGATGCCTGGCGTGCTGATCATCGAAGCCCTGGCCCAGACCGGCGCGGTGCTGATGAGCAAGTCGCTCGAGGTCGACACCGAAGGCAAGACCATCTTCTTCATGTCGGTCGACAACGCCCGCTTCCGCAATCCGGTGCGTCCCGGCGACGTGATCCGCATGGAAGTCGAGGTGGTCCGCGCCCGCTCCAGCATCTTCAAGTTCAAGGGCGTGGCCAAGGTCGGCGACAAGGTGGCCGCCGAGGCCGAGTTCGCGGCCATGGTGGTGGAGACGCCCAAGGCATGACCCAGATTCATCCGACCGCCATCGTCTCGCCCGGCGCGCAGCTGGGCCAGGACGTCGAGATCGGCGCGTTCTGCATCGTGGGCCCCCGGGTCCAGCTGGGCGACGGCGTGCGGCTGATCTCGCACGTGGTGATCGAGGGCGCGACCCAGATCGGCGCGGGCACGGCCGTCCACCCGTTCGCGGTGCTGGGCGGCGCGCCACAGCACCTGGCCCACAAGGGCGAGGACACCCGCCTGGTGGTCGGCGAGCGCAACATCATCCGCGAGCACGTCACCATGCATACCGGCACGGTGGGCGGCGGCGGGGTGACCACGGTCGGTTCCGACAGTCTCTACATGGTCGGCGCCCACGTGGCCCACGACTGCATCGTCGGCGACCGCGTAACCTTCGCCAACAACGCCACCCTGGGCGGCCACGTGGTGATCGGCGACTTCGTGTTCATGGGCGGGCTGTGCGCCGTCCACCAGTTCACCCGCATCGGCCGCTACTCGTTCGTCGGGGGCGGCGGGGTGGTGACCAAGGACATCATCCCGTACGGCTCGGTATGGGGCAACCACGCCCACCTGGAAGGCCTGAACCTGGTCGGGCTCAAGCGCCGAGGCTTCAGCCGCGAGGCGATCAACGCCCTGCGCGCCGCCTACCGCCTGCTGTTCGCCGACGAAGGCACCTTCCAGGAGCGCCTGGACGACGTGGCCGAGGCCCATGCCGGCACGCCCGAGGTGATGGAGATCGTCGATTTCATCCGCTCGGAGGCTAACAGGCCCCTGTGTCTTCCCGAGCGCGAAGTCTAGGAGGGGCCGTGCGCAAGCTTGGTCTGATCGCCGGCGGTGGTTCCCTGCCGGTGGAACTGGCGCAGCACTGCGAGGCGGCCGGCCGGCCGTTCGCGGTGATGCGCCTGAAGTCGTTCGCCCAGCCGGTCCTGGCCCGCTATCCGGGGGTCGAGGTGGGGTTGGGCGAGTTCGGCAAGGTGTTCAAGGCGCTGCGGGAGGAGGGCTGCGAGGCCGTGTGCTTCGCCGGCGTCGTCGACCGCCCTGATTTCTCGACGATCAAACCGGACTTGCGCGGCCTGACCGTGATCCCGGGCCTGATCAACGCCGCCCGCAAGGGTGACGACGCCCTGCTGCGCCGCTTGCTGGCCGAGTTCGAGAAGGAAGGCTTCGCGATCGAGGGCGCTCACGAGGTGCGGGGCGAGATGACCTTGCCGCGCGGCGCCCTGGGCAAGCATGTCCCCAAGGAGAGCCATGTCGCCGACATGGACCGCGCCCTGGACGTGGCCCGGGCCATCGGTGCGCTGGACGTGGGGCAGGGCGCGGTCGTCTGCGACGGCCTGGTGCTGGCGGTCGAGGCCCAGGAGGGCACCGACGCCATGCTGCGCCGGGTCGCCGACCTGCCGCACGCCATCCGCGGCAACGCCGAAGCCCCGCGCGGCGTGCTGGCCAAGGCCCCCAAGCCGATCCAGGACACCAAGGTCGACCTGCCCACGATCGGAGTCGCCACCGTCCAGCGCGCGGCCCGCGCCGGCCTGGCCGGGGTGGTCGGCGAGGCCGGCCGCCTGCTGATCGTCGATCGCGAGCAGGTCATCGCCTGCGCCGACGACCTGGGTCTGTTCGTGTACGGGGTCGAACCACGGGCCGACAGATGAGTCCCGAAAGCCCCGGGGGCCGCCCGCTGACGGTGATGCTGGTGGCGGCCGAGGCTTCGGGCGACGCCCTGGGCGCCAAGCTGGCCCGCGTGCTGCGCGAGCGGCTGGACCCCGGCAGGGTCCGTTTCGTCGGCGTCGGCGGGGCCAAGATGGCGGCCGAGGGGATCCAGAGCCCGTTCGACATCGCCCAGCTGTCGATCCTGGGCATCGTGGAGAGCCTGAAGGCCTATCCCCGCGCCATGGCCCGCCTGAAGGACACCCTGGCCCTGGCGGCCCGCGAAAGGCCCGACGTGGCGGTGCTGATCGACAGCTGGGGCTTCAACATCCGCCTGGCCAAGGCATTGCGGAAGCAGCACCCCGGCCTGCCGCTGGTCAAGTACGTCGCCCCCCAGGTCTGGGCCTATCACGCGAGCAGGGCCAAGGACCTGGCCGGGGCGGTGGACCTGCTGTTGTCGATCCAGCCGATGGACAAGCCGTATTTCGACGCCGCCGGCCTGGCCAACGTCTTCGTCGGCAATTCGGCCCTGGCCCACGACTTCAGCCGCGCCGAGCCGGCCCGGCTGCGCGCCGTGATCGGCGCCGCGCCCGGCGAGCCCATCCTGCTGGTGCTGCCCGGCAGCCGCCCGTCCGAGATCCAGCGGGTCATGCCGCCGTTCGAGGAGGCCGTGCGCCGCCTCAAGGCCGATCGCCCGGACCTGCACGTCGTCGTGCCCGCCGCCTCGACCGTGGCGCAAAGCGTCAAGGCCCGGGTCGCCGCCTGGCCGTTCCGGGCCCATGTGGTCGAGGACGAGGCGCTGAAGGACGACGCCATGGTCGCCGGCACGGTCGCCCTGGCCTGCAGCGGCACGGTGACCACCGAACTGGCCCTGGCCGGCTGTCCGATGGTGGTCGGCTATGTCACGGGCCGGATCACCTACGCCCTGTTGAAATCGATGTTCAAGCCGCGTTGGGTGACCCTGTTCAACATCGCCGCTGGCGACACGGTCGCGCCCGAACGGCTGCAGGACGCTTGCACGGGCCAGGCCCTGGCCGTCGAGGTCGCCCGGCGGCTGGACGACCCGTCCCTGCGCGCGGCCCAGGTCGCCGCCCAGAACGCCGCCCTCGACAAGATGGGGCGCGGCATGCCCGACCCCTCGGAAGCGGCGGTTTCGGCGCTGCTGGACTTCCTGAGGGCGCGAGGTGCGGCCGTCTAGCCGCCCTCGGCGCTCTGAGGCGTTAAGCAAGCCTTTAAGATCCGCTTCACGGCTTCTCGGCTAGGTTGGAGGCCCTGGCGGCCTTCTCGCCGCCGGCTGGAGCCCTGGCGTGACGATCTTCTCGGTCGCCCCTCTGTCGCCCCTGACGCCGTCCGCCCCCGTCACCCGGGCCGACCAGGCGGCCGAAGCGCTCGCCCGGATCGCGGTCATCCAGTCGGTCGAGACCCTGGGCGCGATGATCGACCAGTCCCAGTCCCAGCCTCAGGGCGACCTGGCCAACCTGGCCAAGGACGCCGTCGGCGAGGGAGACGTCGCCCGGGCCAGGGCGGCGGAGGCCCGCGGCGTCGCCCCGGAGCCCGAGACCCAGGCCGAAACCCCCGCTCGCGCGGTCGCCGCCGCCGCCGGTCGCGCCGCGGCCCGCCAGGCCGGTCTGGCGCCCCTGATGGCCGACATGGCCCAGGCCGCCGCCGAACCCGATACGCCGCGCCAGGTCAAGGCCGCCATCGCCCAGGTCATGGCGCTGGGGACGCGTCTGGACGGTCAGATCAGTGGCCCGGAGATCCGCCAGGCGCTGCAGCGCTCGGGCCTGTTCCTGGAGGCCCGCCTGGCGACCGCCGCGCCGGACGGTTCGGCGCCGCGCCAGCAGACCGGCACCCTGACCGACCCGCCCAGGGTCGTCCCGACCCCGACGCCCGACAGCGACATGAAGGCGGCCCTGCTGGTGTTCCGCGAGGTGGTCAGGAACTGGGCCGACACCCTGCCGCCGATGGCCGCCCAGGCCGGCGGGGCGACGGGGGCGACGTCCGGCGGCGCGCCGCCCAACGCGGCGCCCAGCACAACGCCAAACGCGTCCGCCATGGCCGCGGCGTCCTCGGCCCAACTGGCCGATCGCGGTACGCCCCAGGCGCTGGCCGCGGCCGCCAGGTCGCCCATGGGCCCGGTTTCCGGCCAGGCGGCGCCCGACGGGGAGGTCCAGGCCTCGCCCCGGACCGACGGCGCTCCACCGGCGATCACCAAGCCGCCCGGGGGCTGGCCGAACGTCAACGCGCCGTCGCAGGCCGTTCGTCCGCCCCCCGCGCCGCAGCCGCCGGCCTTGCCGGCGTTCGGCGCCATCGTGGCCGAGGACCTCCCGCCCGCGCCCCTGGCGCGCGCGGCTTCGGCGGCGGTGATGGCCTATGGCGGACCCGAGGTCGCACCCGGCCCGCCGTCCCAGACCCCGCCGCCCTATGCCGGCGCCCCGACCCACGCCCAGGCCGCCGCCCAGCCGGGCCTGCCCGTCGGCGCGGGACCTCACGCCGTCGCCCAGCGCCTGCTGGCCGAGACCGGCGCGGCCCTGGCCCGCACCGAGCTGTCGCAGATCGCCTCGCTGCCGGAGCTGCCGGCCGCGGGCCGACCGACGGAAGAGCAGGGACAGCGCTGGGTGTTCGACATGCCGTTCATGACCCCGCAGGGGCCGGCCGCCGCCCAGTTCGAGATCAGCCGCGACGGTGGCGGTTCGGGCGGGGAGGACGGTCGCGCCCTAGGACGCACCTGGCGGGCGCGCTTTTCGCTGGATGTCGAGCCCATGGGCCCGGTCCACGCCCAGGTCGCCCTGACCGGCGACCGGGCCCGCGTGTCGCTGTGGGCCGAGCGCCCGGCCGCCATGGCCCGCCTGCGCACCGGCGAGGATCGCCTGGGCAGCGCCCTGCGCGAGGCGGCCCTGGAGCCCGAGATCGCCTTCCATGCCGGCCAGCCGCGCGCGCCCGCCGTCGCGCCGGGCCAGTTCCTGGACCAGGCCACATGACCGGCGCCGTCCGCTCCGTCGGGCCGCGCATCGCCGTAGCCCTACGGTACGAAGAGCCCAACGCGCCGCGCGTGGTCGCCACGGGCCGCGGCTGGGTCGGCGACAAGATCATCGAGACCGCCCGCGAGCACGGCGTGCCGATCGAGGAGAACCCGGCCCTGGCCCAGGCCCTGTCGACCATCGAGCTCGACGAGGAGATCCCCGAGGCGCTCTACGTCGCCGTGGCCGAGATCCTGGGCTTCATCCTGCGCAGCGCCGAGGGGCGGTGAGCGTCGGCAGGGCCGACTTCAGACCCGCCGCACGGGTTGGCGGATCAGGGTCTTGAGCTTTTCGGGTGTCGTCTTGCGAGGGTCGCTCAGATAGACCTCATGATGCCGGCCAGCGAAGCCGTAGCCGCCGGACGGCATGATCTCGCCGTGCAAGTGCGCGAGCAGCGGTCCTTCATCGTCGTAGCCGCCCACGTGCAAGGCCTGGAGGCAGAGGCCTTCCTCCAGGCTTTCGAGCCTCAGGCTTTCGGGAAGGGCGCCGAGCTTCTCCCGGGCCTTGGTCCTGGCGGCCAGGAAAATCTCTTCGTCCACGTGGTCGGGAACCATGATCATTAGGGTCCAGTCCCATTCGTCCTTGCGCCGCGCGATGAAGCTTTCGGGATCGGGGGCCGACCAAAGCCCTTCCAAAGGCGGCACGACGAAGTCCTTGCCGTTGGCCTTGCTGGCGAACTTGATCGTGAAGGCCGTCGCGTAGAGGCTCTCGACCGCAAGCCTGTAGGCCGGGGCCGTGTTCGGGTCGCCGTGGCCATCCACCATGAGGTAGGAAATCGGCGGCGCCTGGATCGTCACGAAGCGGCCAAGCGGCGCGGTGAAGAGGGGCTTTCTTGTCTTCTTCAGATCGAGTTTTTCCATCCGCCCCTTCCAACGTCCCAGTCTCGAGCGTCGCTCAAAGCCCAGCGTCGCATGAAGGGCGCCTGTTTTAGGCAGCAAGGACGGCGAAGACCTGGTCTCGGCAAAAGAAAAAGGCCCCGCTTTCGCGAGGCCTTTTCCGGTTCAGCAATGTCGAAGCGCCTAGCCGCGCTTGTCGACCGCGACGTAGTCGCGTTGCGTGGCGCCGGTGTAGAGCTGGCGCGGGCGGCCAATCTTGCGCGAGGGGTCCTCGAACATTTCCTTCCACTGGCTGATCCAGCCGACGGTGCGGGCCAGGGCGAACAGCACGGTGAACATGTTGGTCGGGAAGCCCATGGCGCGCAGGGTGATGCCCGAATAGAAGTCGATGTTCGGGTACAGCTTGCGGTCGATGAAGTACTGGTCGCTGAGGGCGACCTTTTCCAGTTCCATGGCCACGTGCAGCAGCGGGTCGTTGATGCCCAGCTGCTCCAGGACCTCGTAGCAGGTCTTCTGCATGACCTTGGCGCGCGGATCGAAGTTCTTGTACACGCGGTGGCCGAAGCCCATCAGCTTGTACTTCTTGTCCTTCACGCCCTGGACGAAGGCGGGGATGTTCTCGACCGAGCCGATCTCCTCCAGCATCTCCAGGGCTTCCTGGTTGGCGCCGCCGTGCGACGGGCCCCAGAGGCAGGCGATGCCGGCGGCGATGCAGGCGAACGGGTGGGCTCCCGACGAGCCGGCCAGGCGGACGGTCGAGGTCGAGGCGTTCTGCTCGTGGTCGGCGTGCAGGATGAAGATGCGGTCCATGGCGCGGGTCAGGACGGGGTTGGGAACCCAATCCTCGGCCGGCACCGAGAAGCACATGCGCAGGAAGTTTTCCGAATAGCTGAGCTCGTTGCGCGGCGTCACGAACGGACGGCCCTGCGAGTACTGGAAGGCGCGGGCGGCGATGGTCGGCATCTTGGCGATCAGGCGATGGGCGCTGATCTCGCGCTGCTTGGGATCATCGACGTTCAGGCTGTCGGCGTAGAAGGCCGACAGGGCGCCGACCGCGCCGGTCATCACGGCCATCGGGTGGGCGTCGCGGCGGAAGCCCTGGAAGAAGCTGTCGAACTGGGCGTGCAGCATCGTGTGGTAGGTGATGTTGCGTTCGAACTTGGTGAATTCCTCGGCCGTCGGCAGTTCGCCGTTCAGCAGCAGGTGGCAGACTTCCAGGAACGAGGACTTCTCGGCCAGCTGGTCGATCGGATAGCCGCGGTGCAGCAAAATGCCGGCGTCGCCGTCGATATAGGTGATCTTGCTTTCGCACGACGCCGTCGAGGTGAAGCCCGGATCGAAGGTGAAGTGGTCGGAATCGCCGTACAGCTTCCGCACGTCCAGGACGTCCGGACCCGTGCTGCCCTTGAGGATCGGCAGGTCGTAGTTCTTGTCGCCGATCGTCAGCGTGGCTTTGTCGGTCATGCGAGAGACCCCTTCAATGATGGAACGATCAGTCCAGTTTTGATTTCGCGGTTGCGTTATAGCGCCTCATGCGCGCGACGCCAGGGCGTCGTCAAGGCGCCCCAGAGACTCGTCGCGACCCAGCGCGGCCATGATCTTGTTCAGGTCCGGCGCCTGGGAGCCGCCGGTGAGCACGCCGCGCAGCGACGGGCCGAACTTGCCAAAGCCCACGCCCTCGGATTCCGCGAAGGATTTCAACAGCGTTTCCAGTTCCGACACGCCCCAGACCGGCGCCGCGGCCAGCTGGGCGCGCAGGCGGGTCAGCCGTTCGATGGTCTCGTCGGTCAGTTGCTTGACCGTCTTTTCTTCCAGAACCAGCGGACGCATCTTCAGGGCGAACGCGCAGTGCTCCGCCAACTCCAGGATGGTCTTGGCGCCTTCCTTGACCTGCGGCACGACGGCCAGCAGGCGCGCGGCGGCGTCGGCCGGCAGCGCGGCCTTCTGGGCCTGCAGCGCCTTCAGCGTCAGGTCGGCCAGGCGGGAGTCGTCGGCCTGGCGCAGGTGCTGGCCGTTGATGAAGTTCAGCTTGGCCCAGTCCAGGCGGGCTGGGGCCTTGACCACGTCCTTGACGTCGAACCAGCTGATCGCCTGTTCGTCGGTGAACACCTCGTCGTCGCCATGGCCCCAGCCCAAGCGCGCCAGGTAGTTGCGCATGCCCTCGGGGATGTAGCCCATGTCCGCGAACTCGCCGACGGCCTGGGCGCCGTGGCGCTTGCTGAGCTTGGCGCCGTCCGGGCCGTGGATCAGCGGGATGTGGCCGAAGGCCGGCAGGGTCCAGCCGTTGGCCTGGTAGATCAGGGTCTGGCGGGCGGCGTTGTTCAGGTGGTCGTCGCCGCGGATCACGTGGGTGACGCCCATGTCGTGGTCGTCGACCACCACCGCCAGGTTGTAGGTCGGGGCGCCGTCCGCGCGCAGCAGGACCAGGTCGTCGAGATCGGCGTTGTTGAAGGTCACCGGACCCTTGACCAGGTCGTCGACCAGGGTCGTCCCCTCGGTCGGGCCCTTGAAGCGGATGACGTGGGGCAGGCTGGGATCGTTGGGCGGCGGGGCGTCGCGCCAGGGCGAGCGCAGGGCGGGGCCGCCGGCCCGGGCGGCCTCGCGGGCCGCGGCCAGTTCCTCGACGGTCATCCAGCAGCGATAGGCGCGGCCCGCGGCCAGCATCTCCTCCACCACCGCGCGATGACGGTCGGCGCGGCTGTACTGGAAGACCACCTCGTCGTCGGACTTCAGGCCCAGCCAGTCCAGGCCCTCGAAGATGGCGGCGACCGCCGCCTCGGTCGAACGCTCGCGATCGGTGTCCTCGACGCGAACAAGAAACTTCCCACCCGTATGGCGTGCATATAACCAGTTGAACAGCGCCGTGCGGGCGCCGCCGATGTGCAGGAAGCCGGTCGGAGACGGGGCGAAGCGGGTGACGACGCCGCCCGGGGTCGTAGGGACGGGCGGCGCGGGGGGAGATTGGGTCATCGAGATCAAGGCTGACGGACTGGAGGCCACGGAAGTGGCGAGGACCGCGACACCGGACAAGTCCGGCGGCGGCTGGGCGGCGCGTCTTAGCACGCGTCTTCGCGCCCGTCCTAGCCTGGGAGCGGTAACAGCTTCACTGATCGGCGAGATCGACGCCAATCGCGAGCGCTGGATGCTGTGGGCGCCGGTGGCGTTCGGCCTGGGCGCGGCCGGCTACCTGGAACTGAAGGCCGAGCCGTCCTGGGCGCTGCTGGCCGGATTGACGGCGGGACTGGCGATCCTGGCGGCGCTGGCCGGGCGACGATCCACGCGCGGATCGTCGGTGTTCCTGGTGCTGGCGGCCTTCCTGGCGGCCGGGGCGTTGGCCGGAAAGGTCCGCTCGCACGCCGTCGAGGCGCCGATCCTGGCGGAGGGGCGGATGGTGATGACCGTCGACGGCTTCGTGGTCGACGTGGTCAGCCCCGGGGCCGGCGGGCCGCGCCTGCTGATCGCGCCGGTCCAGATCAGCCGCCTGGCGCCGGAGGACACGCCCAAGAGGGTGCGGGTGACCGTCGAGGCCGAGGATCTCCCCGCGCCGGGCCAGGCGATCCGCCTGCGGGCCATGCTGGGACCGCCGCCGCCGCCGGCCGCGCCGGGCGCCTACGACTTCGCCCGCGACGCCTGGTTCCACGGCGTGGGCGGGGTGGGCTTCGCGATCGGCCAGTCGCAACCGGTCGCGCTGGATCCGCCGCCGTGGCGCCTGCGGGCGGTCATGGCGGTCAACGCCTTCCGCTGGCGGCTGGCCAGCCGGATCGTCGGCGACATGGGCGCGGCGCGTGGCGGCGTCGCCGCGGCGATGGTCACCGGCCACGAGGCCTGGATCACCCAGGACCAGACCGACGCCATGCGGGCCTCGGGCCTGGCCCACATCCTGTCGATCTCGGGCCTGCACATGGCCATCGTCGGCGGCTTCGCGTTCGGCCTGGTGCGGCTGCTGATCGCCGCCTGGCCCTGGGCGGCGCTGCGGGTTCCCGGCAAGAAGGTCGCGGCCCTGGCGGGTCTCGCCGCCGTCGGGACCTACCTGGTGATCTCCGGCGCGCCGCCGCCGGCCCTGCGGGCGGCGATCACCGCCACGGTGGCCTTCGCCGCCATCCTGTTCGACCGCCAGGCCATCACCCTGCACGGCCTGGCGGTGGCGGCCCTGATCATCCTGCTGGTCCAGCCCGAGTCGGCGGGCGCGCCGGGTTTCCAGATGTCGTTCGCGGCCACCGCCGCCCTGGTGGCCCTGGCCGAGGCCTGGCCGCGTCCCGTGCGCGAGATCTCGGCGCCCTGGTGGATTCGCGCTATCCAGGGGTCGCTGAGCTGGCTGGCGGTCAGCATCGGCGCCAGCTTCGTGGCCGGCATGGCGACCGGGCCGTTCGCCCTGCAGCACTTCAACCGCGTCGCGGTCTGGGGCCTGCCGGCCAACCTCCTGGTCGCGCCGCTGTCGTCGTTCGTGATCATGCCGTTCCTGGCGCTCGGCGCGGCGCTCGAGCCCTTCGGACTGGGCCGGCCATTCCTGGCGGTCGCCGGCTGGGGCATCGCGGCGATGATGGCGATCGCCGACGGCTTCGCCAGCGCCGGCGGCGCCCAGCGGGTGGTGGCCAGCGGCCCGCCGTTCGCCCTGGCCCTGGCCTTCGTCGGCCTGATGCTGCTGTGCCTGTGGCGCGGCCGCCTGCGCTGGCTGGGCGCGCCCCTCGCCCTGGCGGTGGCCCTGTGGCCGCGCCCGGCGCCGCCCGACGCCTGGATCGCCCCGGACGGGACCACGGCGGCGGTGCGCGTGGGCCGCGAGGCGGTGCTGCTGCGGCCCGACGCGCGTCGCTTCGGGGCCGAGCTGTGGAGCCGCCGGCGCGGACTGGCCCTGCCGGACAGCGTCGCGCCCAGCCCGCTCTATGCCTGCGACCGGCGATCCTGCGCCCCGGCGGCCGGAGCGCCGGTCGCCCTCGCCCTGTCGTGGAGCAAGGCCGCGCCGGACGCCGACGGCCTGGCGGCGATGTGCGCCCAGGCCGAGATCGTCGTCCTGCGCGGCGTGGCGCCGCCCGCGCCGCCCACCTGTCGCGACCGGATCGTGCTCGACGCCGACGACTTCGCGACCCATGGCGCGGCCGAGCTCTATCGGCGCGGCGGCGAATGGTGGATCGTCTGGGCCCAGCCCTTGCGAGGCGTCCGGCCCTGGACCGGCGGTTCGGAGCGCTGACCATGTCCAAGGCCTATTTTGAGCTGAAGATCGATCGTCCGGCCTTGCCGGGCCTTCAGGCCTGGTATGCTCGGCTGGGCGATCGCCCGGCCTCTCGCGAGCATGTGATGGTCCCGATCGCCGAACTGGAGGGGCGGCTGGCCTTCTGAGCCCCGCGGCGCGTCGAGCGTTTAGTCAGGATCGCAGACGGAGACGATCATGGAACGGCAAGGCGGATGCGCGTGCGGGGCGGTGCGCTATGTGGCGACCGGGGGCCCACTGCGGGTGGGGCTGTGCCACTGCCTGACCTGCCGCAAGCGCCACGGCGCGCCGTTCAACGCCTTCGCCGCGTTCCGGAGCGACAAGGTGCGGATCGAGGGGCGGGCGGCGATCTGGACCGGCGCCGAGCATGGCCTGATCCACGGCTGCGCGGTCTGCGGTTCGCCGCTGTTCTGGACAGCCGAAGGGGAGGGCGACGGCGAGATCGAGATCCACCTGGGCGGGTTGGACGACATCGGCCAGTTCACGCCGCAGTACGAGGTCTGGGTCAAGCGGCGCGAGCCCTGGCTGCCGCCGTTGAACGTGCCCCAGTACGTGGAGAACCGGCCGGCCGGAATGGCGAGCTGAGGCGACGCCCGCCGCCCGGACTCAGGCCGGGACAGCGAGCTCGCTGAAATCGATTAGGGCCAGGGATCGAACGGCGGCGGCGGGGGCGGGGGATCGGTTTCCCAACTGGCCATGCAATTGTCGTAGGCGGGGTAATAGCAGGCGTCGAACTCCGGCGTACCGAGTTCGTATTGCTGACACTTGGTCAGGGCTCGCTGCATGCACGGATGCGGATAGGCCTTCGCTGGCGCCGGGACCGTGACGATCGTAAAGGCGGCGGTCGCGCATAACGCAACCACCGCGGCCGAAAATCGATTTCGCTGCATTACCGTCTCCAAACGAAGCCATTGGTTCAAGAATGGCGACACAATTTGAAGTTGAACGCAACCGCGAGTTCCGCGCTTGGCTCGGATCGCGAGCGGAGCCTGGAACGTGAGCTCCTGCGAAGCCTAATGATACCGCCGGATCAGGCCCACCAGCTTGCCCTGCACCTCGACCTGGTCGGGGCCGAAGATGCGGGTCTCGTACTTGGGATTGGCGGCTTCCAGGGCGATCGAGCCGCCCTTCTTGCGCAGGCGCTTGAGGGTGGCTTCCTCGCCGACCAGGGCCACGACGATCTCGCCGCTGTTGGCGGTGTCGCCCTTGCGGATGATCACATAGTCGCCATCGAGGATGCCGGCCTCGATCATCGAGTCGCCCTGCACCTCGAGCACATAATGTTCGCCGGCCCCCAGCATGGTCTCGGGCACCGGCAGGCGCTCGCGCTCGTGCTGGATGGCGTCGATCGGGGTGCCGGCGGCGATGCGGCCGAGGATCGGCAGCTCGCGAGTGTTGTCGGCGGCCATCTGGGGCTGGGGCGTCGGCGCCTGGCCGCCGCCCTCCAGCACCTGCGGCTTGAACGTTCCTCGACCCTTCGGCGGCGCCGCCGCCGTGGCCTGCTGCGGCAGCTTGACCACCTCCAGCGCCCGCGCCCGGTGGGCCAGGCGACGGATGAAGCCGCGCTCCTCCAGCGCCGTGATCAGCCGGTGGATGCCCGACTTGGACGCCAGGTCCAGCGCCTCCTTCATCTCGTCGAAGGAGGGGGAGACGCCGGTCTCCTTGATCCGTTCGTGGATGAACATCAGCAGCTCGTGCTGCTTGCGCGTGAGCATGTCCGGCCTCGCCAGTCGTCGCGGAACAAACCGCAAACCTCTGTGAATGTTCTCTAGGTGTTCTTCGTTGATGTCAAGTTAACGGTGTTCGCCGGGCGAACGGGCGAATTCTCCAGAAAATACAGACGCCCGCGCGGGGCGAAGGGGGCAGGGCCGGGCCGCTGGCGGCGTCCAGGGGAGAATCAGCGGAGATCGGCCGGCGCTCTGAAGTCGGTTCCGCGCGGCGTCGCAGGTCGCGAGGGTCCTGGTATCGCGCTCAGCCGAGCTCCTCGGCCAGTCCGATGAGGAGTCCGCCGGGGCCGCGGATGTAGCAGAGCCGATAGACGTCGGCGTACCGGACGACCTCGCCCACGAGCCGCGCGCCGCGCTTGAAGAGCCTCTCAAGCGTCCCGTCGACATCGTCCACGGTGAACATCACGCGAAGATAGCCCAGGGCGTTCACCGGGGCGTCGCGGTGGTCGGCGACGATCGGCGGCGCGAGGAAGCGGGAGAGCTCGAGACGGCCATGGCCGTCCGGCGTACGCATCATGGCGATCTCGACGTGCTGGTCGCCCAGTCCCGTGACGCGTCCGCTCCATTCCCCCTCGATGGCCGCCCGCCCTTCGAGCTCGAGGCCGAGATCGCGAAAGAAATCGATCGCCTCTTCGAGGTCGTCGACGACGATCCCGACATTGTCCATCCGTTTGAGCGCCATGGGGCGAGCTTAGAAGATGCCGTCCAGTGCAGCAACGGACACGCGGCGGCTCGCGCTGGGCCTCCCTGGCGGGGCTTCTCCGGCGACCAATCCCTGCCGCCATGGGACAATCACCCCAGCAGCGTCCGGGTCGCCGTCGCCACGTTCGCTTGCCGCATCAGGCTTTCGCCGACCAGCATGGCCTTGGCGCCGGCCGCCTCCATCCGCACCACGTCGTCATGGACGAACAGGCCGCTTTCGGTGACCAGCAGGGCGTCGGAGGGCGCCTGGGCGGCCAGGCGCTCGGTGACGGCCAGGTCGACCACGAAGCTCTTCAGGTCGCGGTTGTTGATCCCGACCAGGGTCGAGCCCAGCTTGCCGGCCCGCGCCATCTCGGCCTCGTCGTGCACCTCGACCAGGGCGTCCATGGAGAGGCGCGCGGCCTCGGCCATCAGGTCGGCGGCCAGGGCGTCGTCGATCATCGCCAGGATCACCAGGATGGCGTCGGCGCCCAGGGCGCGACTTTCGGCGACCTGCCAGGGGTCGACCAGGAAATCCTTGCGGATGCAGGGCAGGGCGACGGCGGCGCGGGCGTCGATCAGGTAGCCGTCGGCGCCCTGGAAGCTGGGGCCGTCGGTCAGGACCGACAGGCAGGCCGCGCCGCCCTCGGCATAGGCGCGGGCCAGGGCCGGCGGATCGAAGTCGGCGCGGATCAGGCCCTTGGACGGCGAGGCCTTCTTGATCTCGGCGATCAGGGCCAGCTTGCCCGGCGCGTGATCGGCCTCCAGCGCGGCCTTGAAGCCGCGCGGCGAGGCGGCGGACCGGGCGGCGGCGTCGACCTGGGCGAACGACCGCCGGCGCTTGCGATCGGCCACGTCCTCGCGCTTGTAGGCGGCGATCTTGGCCAGGATGTCGGTCATGCTGAAACGGCTTCGCTGTTGGTGGCGGCGACCAGTCCGGCCAGGGCCGCCCTGGCGCGGCCGTCGTCGAGCACCGCGCCGGCCAGTTCGACGCCCTCGCGCAGGGTCTCGACCCTGTCGGCCACCAGGAAGGCGGCGGCGGCGTTGAGCATGACGATGTCGCGATACGGACCGGGCTGGCCGTCCAGCAGGGCGGTCAGGGCGGCGGCGTTGTAGGCGGGCTCGCCGCCGGTGATGTCGGCCAGGGCGGCGCGGGGCAGGCCCACCGCCTCGGGCGTGATGGTGAACAGGCGCACGGCCCCGTCGCGCCATTCGGCGACCTCGGTTTCGCCCGTGGTGGTCAGCTCGTCCATGCCGCCTCCGTGCACCGACCAGGCGCGTTCGGCGCCGAGCGCCCCCAGGGCCTTGGCCACCGGTTCGACGAAGCGGTGGGCCGAGACGCCCACGACCTGGCGCTTGGCGCCGGCCGGATTGGTCAGCGGGCCCAGCAGGTTGAAGATGGTGCGGAAGCCCAGTTGCTGGCGGATCGGCGAGACGTGCTTCATGGCCCCGTGATGCGACTGGGCGAACAGGAAGCAGATGCCGGCGGTGTCCAGGGCGTGGCGCTGCTGGGCCAGGCTGGCGTCGATATTGACCCCCAGGGCGGCCAGGACGTCGGCGGTGCCCGACTTGCTGGTGATCGCTCGGTTGCCGTGCTTGGCGACCTTCAGCCCCCCGCCGGCCGCGACGAAGCCCACGGCGGTGGAGATGTTCAGGGTGTGCAGGCCGTCGCCGCCGGTGCCGCAGACGTCGACGACGTCATAGGGATGGTCCAGGTGGATGGCGGCGCGGCGCATGGCGCGGGCGCAGGCGGTGATCTCGCCCACCGTCTCGCCGCGCAGGCGCATGGCGGTGACCGCCGCGGCCACCTGGGCGGGCGTCGGTTCGCCGCGCAGGCAGGCGGCGAAGAAGGTCTCGGCGTCGTCCTCGTCCAGGGTCTGGCCGTCGGCGAGCTTGGCCAGCAGGGGCTTGAAGGCGTCCGACATCGCCTAGACCCAGATCGCCGCGTCGCGCTGGACCTTGGCCAGGTCCAGGAAGTTGGCCAGCAGTTGGTGGCCACCCTCGGTGGCGATGGATTCGGGGTGGAACTGCACGCCGTAGACCGGCCGGATCTTGTGCTGCACGCCCATGATCTCGCCGTCCTCGGTCCAGGCGGTGATCTCCAGGTCGTCGGGCAGGGTGGCCTTGTCGACGGCCAGGCTGTGGTAGCGGGTGGCGATGAACGGGTTGGGCAGGCCCTTGAACACGCCCTTGTCGTTGTGGAAGATCTTGCTGGTCTTGCCGTGCATCACTTCCTTGGCGCGGATCACGTCGCCGCCATAGGCTTGGCCGATGGCCTGGTGGCCCAGGCACACGCCCAGGATCGCCAAGTCGTCGGGCGCGCCGCGCAGCAGCGGCAGGCAGATGCCGGCCTGGTCGGGGGCCTTGGGGCCGGGCGACAGCAGCACCGCGTTCGGCCGCAGGCCCAGGGCCTCCTGCACCGACAGGTCGTCGTTGCGATGCACGACGGTGTCGGCCCCCAGCTCGTTCAGATAGTGGACGAGGTTGTAGGTGAAGCTGTCGTAGTTATCGA
>Ga0102590_1002028_pt1 | contig 26106 bp, 25 predicted proteins | sample AraplaMF_Col_mMF_FD_76859 | JGI IMG/M metagenome (GOLD analysis project Ga0102590, IMG submission 76859) | Arabidopsis root microbial communities from the University of North Carolina, USA - plate scrape MF_Col_mMF | ecosystem: Host-associated > Plants > Roots > Endosphere | place: USA... | reverse complement strand
GTAGGACCAGGCGGTGAACACCTCCTGGCCGGCCTCGGCGTCGCCGAACACCTGGGCCCAGGTCCCGGACGTCTTGGCGCCGTGCGCCTTCCACAGGGCGCGCAGCTCGGGCTCGATGGCTTCCCCGCCTTGGGACAGGCGTTGCAGCAGTTCGGCCGGGACCGGGCCGGCCCAGGCGGCGTCGGCCTCGGGGCCCCACTCGCGGGCGGTGGGCAGCATGCCGATCTCGTTCTCGACCTGGACCATCAGCACCGTGCCCTTGGCGTCCACCGCCTTCAGGTGGGCCAGCAGGGCGGCGTAGGCCTTGGCGTCGGCGTCGCGCGTATTGGTCGAGAAGGCCGACAGGATCTCCTGGCTGACGCCGTTGGCGGCCTTGGCGCGCGGGAACCGGTCCTGGTCGCGCTTCACCCACGACGGGACGTAGGTGGACATGCTGTTCTTCCACGCCCCGAACCACAGGATCACCAGGTGCATGTCCTGGGCGCGGGCGTCCTTGATCAGGCCGTCGACGCTGGAGAAGTCGTACGCCCCCTCCTTCGGCTCGATCAGCTCCCACGACACGGGCGCGAGCACGGTGTTGAGGTTCATGGCCTTCAGCTTGGGCCAGTACTTGGCCATGTAGGCCTGGCTGGAGGCGCTGGAATTGCCCAGCTCGCCGCCCAGGACCAGCAGGGGCTTGCCGTCGACCACCAGGCGCTGGGCCGAGCCCTGCGTCTCCAGGCGGGGCATGTCGGCGAGGGCGGCGTGGGACACGACCAGCGAGGCCGCCAGCGCGCCGGCCAGCGCGCCCACGAGACGCGGGGCGCGGCTCGGGCGTGGCTGGCGAGTTCTATGCTGGAGGGGTCCCTGGTCCATTCGCTTCCCCGCTCCGGTTCGGCGTACTGACGCGCCGTGACCGATGATACCGCTAACACATCTGACATAAGGTCTGACCTGTCAATCTCGATAATCGGCAATTGTCAGGCCAATATCTTGACTGTGGCGCCAATGCTGACGCCGAGGTGAAAACCGGTCTCCCACGGGGTTCCGCAGCGGCAATCCGCGCCCATCGCGGGCCGTACGCGAACCGAGACGACTTCCCGTAGGGTTTAATATTCCGCCGTTACGTCAATATCTTATCGACACTTTCGCGAGAATTCCCGCCGAAAGTCGCCGCCAGGACGCGCTCGACCGAGCGATCCGCGCGGGCCGAGGGACGGCAGCGACGCCACGGGATCGCGGAGCGTGGCCTTAGTCTCGGGTCGTTTCAGCTTCGTTTCCGGCGCGTATTTGTCTGACCACATTTGCGCCTTGTTCGGGAGAACACCCCTCGGTGAAGCTTGCGGGGCGCAGTGGTCAGACCTTTGCAGTGACGCGTGGCTTCAGACGGTCACCGACTTCAGCGGGACGAAACCCGCCTCGGTCTCCAGCCGCAGGCGGTAGTCGCCGGGCCGCAGGAACAGCACCGCCGAGGTCGCGCCGGGCGCCAGCACCTGCTGGTCGGCCGGGATGGCCAGGTCGGGCTCGACCGCGTGGACGGCCTGGACGATGACCGCCGCCTCGCGGGGGCCGGGGACGGCGGCCTCCAGCCGGCGGCGCGTGGGATCGGCGGCCAGCCAGCCGGGCCGTCCGGCGACGTCGGCCACGGGCGGGTGGAACACCGCCAGGTCCGCCCCCGCCGGCTTCGCGCCGATCCAGCCGTCCGGACCGCGCACGACGATGGAGTCCGCGGGCTTGAAGCGCTCCAGCACCGCCGTCGTCATCGGCGGGTCGGCGGCGTGCGGCGCGAACGAGCCCGTATAGGCCTGGGAGACGCACAGCGGATCGACGCCCGCCTTCTCGCGCAGCTGGGCGACGAACCACAGCAGGCCCCGGTGGTCGGGCGTCTTGCGCAGGTGGGCGTAGCCGCAATGGACCAGGACCCGCGCGTCCGGGTTCGGCGTCAGCACGTCGGCGATGAAGTTCTCGGCCTGGGCCGGCTCGCGGCGCGCGATGGCGGCCGCGCCGGTCTCGCCCGCCTGGCGCTGGTCCCGCCGCTGTTCGTAGGCCGCCAGCCGATAGCCCAGCTCGGCCGCCTCGCGCACCGCCTCGCCATAGACCGGATCGTGCAGGTAGTAGCCGAAGGCCGGGTTCAGGGCCGCCCCGGCCTTGAAGGTCCGCACGTCGGGCGCGCCGGGCCCGCGGGCGTTGACGAAGTCCTCGGCGGCCAGGATCTCGAAGCCCAGCGGCCGCAGGGCGCGCAGCAGGCGGGCCAGGAACCAGCGATGGCGCGAGGCGACGTGGGCCTCGTTCAGCATGACCACGCGGCGGTCGCGCGCCGCCTCGACGATGGCGGCCACGGCGTCCTGGGCCGCCGCGGCGCCCAGGGGCAGGTCGTCCAACGGTCCCTGGGCGGCCGACTTGAGGGCGAACGCCTCGTCGCCGATGAACGAGGCCATCTGCTGCAGGCCGGGATCGTCCGGCTTCTCCCGGATGGCCTTCCAGATCGGCAGGTAGCGGCTTTCCATGAACAGGCGGGTCTGGGGCGTCAGCCCCGTGGCCTGCGACGCCGCCTGCGCCCAGGCCAAGCCAGGCGGCGCGCCCATCGCCGCCAACCCGGCCGTCATGCTCCTGCGCGTCAGGTCCATCGTCCACCCCTCTTGCTCGACCGGGGCAAACTCAGCTCAAGATTGCGGCCATCGCAAGTCCGCGTCGCGCCCCTACCGGACCGGGCAGGCCACCCACTGATAGGCGCGGGCCATCACCCCGCCGTCGGCGCGGACCAGGACCAGGCCGCTGGCGTCCGAGCCCGCGTCGCTGACCGTGGCGCAGCCGCCCTGGTCGATGCGGCGGGCGTAGTCGTGCTTGCGGTCGGCCTTGTAGGTCCCGTCCGGATTGGCCCAGACGTCGGCGAACGAGTAGCGCACGCCGCTCGAGCCATTGATCCGCGTGCCCAGGCCGTAGGGCCGGTCCAGGATCAGCACCTCGCCCTTGGGCACGCCGCGCGCCTTCATCCAGCGGATCACCTCGGAGAAGCAGGCGTCGCCCAGCAGCTGCTCGCCGCGCTCGGCGCAGCCCTGGCGGTTGCCGAACACCACCGGCAGGGTCGCGCCGTAGGCCTCGTAGGTCGCGGTCGGCGGCGGGGCGGCGGGCGCGCCGCAGCCGGCCACGGCCCGCTCGTGCACCCGGTCGCCGGGCTCGACCTCGAAGTCGACCGGCGTGGTCAGGCCGCAGCCGGCCGGGGCGGACAGCTGCGACTTGTCGAACCAGCGCTTGTCGGCCTTGAAGCCGGCCTTGCCCTTGCGCTTGAGCACATACTGCTCGGTCTCCTTGCTGGTCAGCACCTGGCCCGGGGCGGTCAGGCGCTTGGCGCCGATCACGTCCAGCTCCTTCAGGCCCGGCTGGGCGACCAGGACGCCGATGCCGGCGGCGAAGCAGACGCCGTCGCGCAGGGCCGCGTCGGGCGGGCAGTCCGGACGCGGGGCGGCCAGCTGCCGGGGCGCGCCGCGCACCGCCACCAGGCCCGTGGCCGGCCAGCGCTCGCCCGGCTCGCCCGCCAGGATCGGCGGCCGGCGCGGCCCGCCGTAACCGATCGGCGGCGGCGGCCCGCCGCAGCTGACGGACTGGACCTCGCGCGCCACCAGCTGGCCGTCGCGCACGTCGAGCCGGTAGTCGACGCCCCGGCCGATGGAAAAGCAGTCGCGCGGCACGCGGACCTGCGAGCTGGGCAGGTCGACCGGCGTCACCACCGGCCCGCCGGCGCCCAGCGACACGTCGTAGAGGCGGAAGTCGCGACCCAGCTGGCCGGAGATCACCGCCCCCGCCCCGCCCTCGACGCCGCGGCCGGTCAGGGCCCGGTCGACCGTCGCGCCGCGCGCCTTCATCCCGGCCACCACGCGGTCCAGGCACGCGCCGTCCGGCAGGGTCAGGGGCTTGGGGCATTTCGCACTGGGCGTCGCCACCGGCAGGGTCGCGCCCAGCACGTCGCGCAGCTCGCCATAGACCGGGCCGTTGATCAGCTTCATGTCCGGCGTCTGGGCCGAGGCGGCGCCCGCCGCGCCGAACACGCCGACGAACACGCCCAGGGCCGCGAGGCCCGCGCCAAGCTTCACGCTGATCATGATCCCTACCCCCAAGGTCGTCCGACCGACCGCGACAACCTTAACCATAAAGCCGGGCTGCCGCCACCTGCCGCCAAGCTGCTGACAGTCCGTGTCAGCAGGCCCCCTAGCCTTCCGCCCGTCCCGGTCCTACCTTCAACCCATGGCCCGATCCCCAGAGACTGAAGCCGGCGGCGTTTCCGACGTCTCCGCCAAGTTCATCCACGACGTCGTGCTGGACGGCGAGTTGGAAGCCGCCACGCCCGCCCTGTGGCAGCCGCACCGCCCCGCGCGCCCGGAGAAGTCGGAAGGCGGCAAGAGGTTCAAGCTGGTCTCCGACTACCAGCCCGCCGGCGACCAGCCGACGGCGATCGCCGAGCTCGTCGCGGGCCTGGAAGGCCGCGAGAACGACCAGGTGCTGCTGGGCGTCACCGGCTCGGGCAAGACCTTCACCATGGCCAAGGTCATCGAGGCCACCCAGCGCCCGGCCCTGATCCTGGCCCCGAACAAGACCCTGGCCGCCCAGCTCTACAGCGAGATGAAGGGCTTCTTCCCCGACAACGCGGTCGAGTACTTCGTCAGCTATTACGACTACTACCAGCCCGAGGCCTACGTCCCGCGCACCGACACCTATATAGAGAAGGACAGCTCGATCAACGAGCAGATCGACCGCATGCGCCACTCGGCGACGCGGGCGATCCTGGAGCGCGACGACGTGATCGTGGTGGCCTCGGTCAGCTGCATCTACGGCATCGGCTCGGTCGAGACCTACACGGCCATGACCTTCACCCTGGAGGTCGGCCAGACCATCAACGAAAAGCAGATGATGGCCGACCTGGTCGCCCAGCAGTACAAGCGCAACGACGCCGCCTTCGAGCGCGGCACGTTCCGCCGCCGCGGCGACACCATCGAGATCTTCCCCGCCCACTACGAGGACCGCGCCTGGCGCGTTTCCCTGTTCGGCGACGAGGTCGAGGCGATCAGCGAGTTCGACCCGCTGACCGGCAAGAAGACCGGCGACCTGGAGATGATCAAGGTCTACGCCAACAGCCACCACGTCACCCCGCGCCCCACCCTGCGCCAGGCCATCGTCAGCATCCGCCAGGAGCTGAAGGAGCGGCTGGAATGGCTGGTCGCCAACGGCAAGCTCCTGGAGGCCCAGCGCCTGGAACAGCGCACCACCTTCGACCTGGAGATGATCGAGACCACCGGCTCCTGCGCCGGCATCGAGAACTACAGCCGCTACCTGTCGGGCCGCCGGCCGGGCGAGCCGCCGCCGACCTTCTTCGAATACATCCCCGACAACGCCCTGCTGTTCACCGACGAGAGCCACCAGACCGTCCCGCAGATCGGCGCCATGTACAAGGGCGACCGCAACCGCAAATGGACCCTGGCCGAGTACGGCTTCCGCCTGCCCAGCGCCCTGGACAACCGCCCGCTCAAGTTCGAGGAGTGGGACGCCATGCGGCCGCAGTCGATCCATGTCAGCGCCACCCCGGCCAAGTGGGAGCTGGAGCGGGCCGGCGGGGTCTTCGCCGAGCAGGTGATCCGCCCCACCGGCCTGATCGACCCGCCGGTCGAGGTCCGCCCGGTCTCGAAGGACGGGGCCAGCCAGGTCGACGACGTGGTCGACGAGATCCGCCAGACCAAGGCCAAGGGCTACCGCACCCTGGTCACCGTCCTGACCAAGAAGATGGCCGAGGACCTGACCGAATACCTCAACGAGCAGGGCATCGCCGTCCGCTACATGCACAGCGACGTCGACACCATGGAGCGGATCGAGATCATCCGCGACCTGCGCCTGGGCCAGTTCGACGTGCTGGTCGGCATCAACCTGCTGCGCGAGGGCCTGGACATCCCCGAATGCGGCCTGGTCGCCATCCTCGACGCCGACAAGGAAGGCTTCCTGCGCTCGGAGACCTCCCTGATCCAGACCATCGGCCGCGCCGCCCGCAACGTCGACGGCAAGGTCATCCTCTATGCCGACCGCGTCACCGGCAGCATGGAGCGGGCCATGGAGGAGACCGCCCGCCGCCGCGAGAAGCAGCACGCCTACAACCTCGAGCACGGCATCACGCCCGAGAGCGTCAAGCGCGACATCAAGGACATCCTCGCCAGCCCCTACGAGCGCGGCGACCGCATCCTGGTGCCGATCGGCGGGATCGGCGAGGGCAAGGACGCCAAGCCGTTCAGCGGCGACAACTTCAAGGCCGCCCTCAAGGACATGGAGGCCAAGATGCGCGAGGCCGCCGCCAACCTGGAGTTCGAGACCGCCGCCCGCCTGCGCGACGAGATCAAGCGCATGAAGCTGATGGACCTGGAATTCGCCAACGAGGCCCTGACGGCGCCTGGGGAGGCGGTGGACAAGTCGGCGCCGAAGCGGATCCGGCAGGAGCTGCGGGCGGAGCAGGCGGAGGCGTTTCGGAAGGGGCGGCTGTAGGGGGGGAGGCGGGGACAAAATTTCAGACTAGAACTTTGGACGCCAGCGCTCGACAACGTCCTCTTCGTCATCCTCAACATCATCAATCGGATCGGCGAGAACGAGCATGGTGAGCGCATAGCCATTTGCTTGGAGCAACACCTGCTCAAGCAAACTCGGCGGTCGTTCTCCCCATTCGTGTCGAAGCCACGTCGTGCCGTCGACTTCCGTCCAGCTTGAAGCCACACCTAGAATGCTCGGAGGACTGACAATAGTCGCGCAATCAGCAGGAAGCATATCCTTCGCCGTCACGGCCAAGGCTGGGAAGCTCCCCTCCGAACGCGCATAGCGAACGCGTCCTTCGTAGGAAAAAATCACCGCGCACGGCGTCGCAATAAGCTCCACATAGCGGTTAGCGGCAGCTTCCAAGCTCACATCATAACGGCGCGCCAGCTGTTTCAAATGCCCGACTTCAGGCGCGCCAAGCCGGTCAGCATCGCGCTCGAACCAAGGCTTCGGCATCAGTAGACCGGCGGCGAATCGATTAGCTTCCGCCTCCCGGCGCTGCTCTGGGGTGACGAACCTTCGCTCGCTCATATCCTTCGGCGTACACTGCCGGTTCCCAGTGTGAGTAGGGATCAGAAAATGGCCAAGCTCGTGGCCGATAGTGAAGCGGCGACGACCTGCCGGAACGCCTGGTCGATACAGAATGATGCCCTGGGTTTTGTCAGAGTCAGTCATCAGGGCCCCCTCAAACGAGGCCGTGTCCAGCTCCCTGATGTCGATGATATTTACCGCTGTCGCTAGGGCCTCGAGCGGCACAGGCGGCTCCCAATCGGGGTGATGCCTCAGGATCGTTTGGATGAGTCGCTCGGGCGAGCCACAATCCGCCAAATCCATGAGGAGTTCGCTCACGGCTTCTTCAAAGCCTCCGCCATAGCGCGGATTGCGGCCCAAGCTTTGTCATCCAGCTTGCCCTCGAACTCTCGATAGAACTGCAGCGCCGAAGCCTCTTCGACCGGCTCCTTTTCGTCGGAGAGGAACGCAATCGTCACCTTGAAATACTCCGCTAGCGCTTTGAGAAGGTCGAGGCTCGGGTTGGTGCTGTCTCCCCGTTCTAACTGCCAAATGTGTGCCTTCGAGACACCAACGCCATCAGCCACTTGCTGCAGGGATTCTCCGCGTCGAACCCGCAGGTCCTTGAGCTTATTCGCCAGGGACATTCGGTTCCTCGGAAGCTTCGTACACTGGATCATACGCGCCGGCCGACACGGTTGACAAGCGCGAGATCCGTAAACTATATCATACGGTGCGTTCACACCGGGCGGGAAAGGAGGTGATAGAGATGGGTAAGAACCAGCACGTAGTGCCGCATTCAAGCGGCTGGGCCGTTCGCGGCGCAGGCAACGAGCGAGCGACGTCTGTGCATCAGACGCAGGCTGAAGCGATCTCTCATGCCCGAGGGATTGCGCAGAACCAGCAAAGCGAACTGCTGATCCACGGCCGAAACGGTCAAATCCGGGAGCGTGACAGCTTTGGAAATGACCCCTATCCGCCGAAAGGCTGAATCACGAAGGGCCGCGCCGCTAGGCGCGGCCCTTCGTTTATATGGAGTAGTGCCATGCGCTTTGAAGGCGCTGTTATTCGGGAACAAGGCATCACCTTCGCCATAGCTGTGGTGAAGCGATCCATCCTCGACAATCAGTTTGAAGCTAGCCGGGTCGCACACAATTTCGCGCCCGCCTTTCCGGGCATGCCCATCGTTCTGATGGCGCAGAACCATCGCGGCCTACCGACCTACTTCGGCCGGCCAGATATAACCCGATTTCTCTCACGCATTCCCATCAGCGCCATTCCGTGGCGCGAGTTCACCCTATACTAAAGGAACAAGCCCTGATGTTTGCCCCCCGCCCTCCCCGGCCACCGAAGCCACCGGATCGCTTGCAAAACATGCGGACGATCAAGCCGATCGGAAAAACGAAATGGGCACGCGCCCACTGGCGCTGGGACTATGACCGCCACGCATGGGAATGGGTCTTGGGACATTGGTCGAAATAGCCCTCGCGCTCACAACAACCAACACGAAACAACATACCGTAGGACACAAACTAAAGTCCGGGATCACAGAGGATGGTGCCATGGAAGGGCATAACTTCGAAAGACTCAAGGCACACATCCTCCCCCTTTCATTGTCGCAAGACTTCGATGTCGCAAGGCGTGAATGGGTACTGAAAGCGGTTGAGATAAGCCATGAATGGGACCAATGCCCTTGCGGTCAGGACATAAAAGAACATTGCTATATCCACAACCATACGACCGGCCAGGAAACTTATGTAGGAAACGTCTGCATCAATCGTTTCATCCAAATTGACACTGGAAACCTATTTGATGGCTTAAAGCGCATCGCGAATGATCCAACGGCCAATGCCAATAATGATCTCATCGAACATGCGATGCGGATGGGTTATCTGTTCGGCGAGAAGGAATACAACTTTCTCAGGCAGACGATGCTGAAGAGAACCCTTTCGGATAAGCAACTAGCCTGGAAGGTGAAGATCAACCGTCGGATCGTCAGCCAGACCATTGTGACCAAGCGAACAGTTCGCTAGGCCACGAGGCCCGCCCCTCTCCACTCGACCATTGTCCGCTCGGACGAAGAGCCAGCCCATCATCTCTCGTAGGCAGCAGCGTGCCGGTCTGGACAGGTCAGTCAAGGACTGGCCTTCGGCCAGCCGCGACGCGGCGGCGCGGAGCGCCGTCCTTGAGTGACCTGTCCAGACCGGCGATCGTCTCGCCGTGAGATGAAAGGCTGGCTCCCCTTCGCGAGGAAGGGAGAGCGGCCACGGGTCTGCTCGCGCTTTGAGAAACCCCCGTTTTGTTCTAGCCTCGACACCATGACCGCCCGCAAAGCCGCGCTCGACACACCGCCGATCGGCTCCGACGCCGACGAGGCCGCCCGCGTGGCCCGCTTTCACGCCCTGATCCAGGAAGGCCTGGACGAGTTGGAACGCGGCGAGGGCATCGAAGTGACCGATGTCAAGGCGTGGCTGGACAGCCTCGGCCCCCAACCCGCCTGACATGCGCAAACTGCTGGTCGCCCCGCGCGCCCAGCGGGACATCGACGCCGCCCTGACGGACAGCGCCCGTCTCCACGGCCTGAACGCCGCGCGGCGCTATCGGCGGTTGATCACGCAGGTGATAGCGAGCTTGCACCGGGACCCGGATCGTCCGGCCGCACGCTCCGCCGACGTGGGCGACCTCCAACTCTATGCGCTGCGGGCCGTCGCGCGGCCTCCCGGCGCCTCCGAGACCGTGCGCTCGCCGCCTCATGTGATCGTGTTCCGCTTCGATGACCGGGTCGTCGAGATCGTTCGTCTGCTGCACGAGGCGATGGATTTGCCGCGACACCTTGGATTGGCGGGCGATCAAGAGACTTAGAGGGTTGGCGGAGTCGCCCCCGCCCAGAGACCCCTTATCCGTCGGCTTCGCCGACACCTTCTTTCTCAAGGTGAGAAGGAGACCTACTTCGCCTTCCGCCCCGCCTTCAGCGCCGGCGCAGGTTCCGTCGGGTCTTCAGGCTCGGCGAAGAACGCCGCCAGCGGGGTCGCGAGGATCGCGGCCAGGCGGTCGAGCACGTCGACGGTGGGGTTTTCCCGCGCCCGTTCCAGGCCGCTGACATAGGCGCGGTCGACGCCCGACTCCAGGGCCAGCCGCTCTTGCGACAGGCCGCGCGCCACGCGCAGCCGCCGCAGGTTCCAGGCCACCAGGGAACGTCCGTCCATAGCCACATGACGCGGTTGATGCGGCCTATTAAACCACTGTCTATATCCTACAGATTGTGGTTGAGTGGCGGCTCCCGTTTTCGCGTCAGGCAGAAAGGCGACCGATGAAACCCACCCCCTCCAGCGTCCACCCCGTCGACGCCCACGTCGGCCGCGCCGTGCGGTGGCGGCGCAAGCTGATGCGGATGAGCCAGCAGGCCCTGGCCGACCGGATCGGCCTGACCTTCCAGCAGGTGCAGAAGTACGAGACCGGCGCCAACCGGATCAGCGCCTCGGCCCTGCACGCCATCGCCGAGGCGCTGGAGGTGCCGGTGGCGAGCTTCTTCGAGGGCCTGCCCGGGGCGGGCGACGCGGCCGAGGCGGAGACGGCGCTGACGGCGCGGATGCTGGGCGCGCCCGGCGGCCTGGCCCTGGCGCAGGCCTGGCTGGACCTGCCGCCCGGCCCGCTGCGCCACCGCCTGGCCGCTCTGGTGCAGACAACGGCGGCGGCTCTGCGGGCCTCGGGCGCGGCGGGACTCTGAGCGCCCCCTTGGGCGGGCGCGCGCCTCTGCTCCATCACCGACACCTCGCGCCAAGGCATGGACCGCCCTCCTCAAGAGCTTCATCCAGCCAATGATGCGTCAGCTATCTCCCCGAACACCCGTCAGGCATGTCTCCGGTCCGAACACTTGTGCCCGGAATGACGGTTGAGGGGTGGCGAGGGGATCGCCTAAACCTCACCCCCATGATCATCCCCGCCCACACCGACGCCGAGATCCTGGCCACCTTCGAGGTGATGGCCCAGCTGCGCCCCCAGCTCGAACGCGACACCTATGTCGCCCGGGTCCGCCAGCTGATGGCCAGCGACGGGTTCCGGCTGGCCTATGCGGCGCAGGACGGCGTGGCGCGGGCCGTGGCGGGGTATCGGGTGGCGGACATGCTGTATTGCGGCCGGTTCCTCAGCGTCGACGACCTGGTGGCCGACGCGCGGGTCCGCTCGAAGGGCCACGGCAAGGCGCTGCTGGACTGGCTGAAGGCCGAGGCCCGGCGCGAGGGCTGCGGCCACCTGGAGCTGATCTCCAACGTGGTCCGCGAGGGGGCCCACCGGTTCTATTTCCGCGAGGGCCTGGCCGTGGACGCGTTCCATTTCCGAGTGAAGCTGTAGGGGCGGAAAGGGGACGGCCGGCGCCGGCCGTCCCCGGCGTCCCGCGCCTTGTCGTCAGACGAAGTGGTACTCGATCACCACACGATAGCGGCTGGGAGCCGCCGCCGCGCTCGCGGTAAGCCGGACGCCCACATACTCGTCCACGCCGACCGGGACGTGGCCCGTGTCCGAGCCGCCATAGTCGGTCGCGCCGAGATTGACGGTCAGGGTCGGCGGCGTTTCCGCGGACTGCTTCTGGAGCACGGCCACGACGCTGGCCGTGCCGCCGGGCTGCGCCGTGCCGGCCACGTAGAGCTTGGTGATCACCGCCGGCCGGCTGAAGGTCCAAAGGGCGGCCAGCCAGTCGGTCCGCTCGCCGTTGGGACCGAAATAGACCGTCGCGCCCAGGCCGACCGCGCCGGTCGAACAGGACTGCAGGAGCTGGACATTCGAGCCGCCGCCCATGGTGAGGGTCGGATCGACGATGGCCACCGTGGCGGGCGTGTTGCTGGCCGCGAAGCCGCTCAGGCCCGGGTCGTAGCCGTCGAACATCACCGGACCGATCAGATTGCGGCGCGGGCTGTCCACCGGCAGGGCGTCAGGAACCTCGTAGTGCTGCAGGATGTAGGTCGGCGGCGTGCCCCCGAGGGTCAGGTTCTCGTAGGCGCAGCCATAGACCTTCTTGGTCATCGAATAGACGAACGGCATGTTGGGCGCCGCGCCGCCGCCGAACACCGCGCAACCCTGGAATCGGTGGCCGCGGATGAACCCGGCCGAGGCGCCCGTCAGCTTGGGCTGGCGATCGCCGAACAGGTCGGTGTCGACCGGCGCGCCGGACGTGAAAATCTCGTCGGCGTAGATCACCCGGTGGTCATAGCTGTCCAGGCCCTCGTTGCCGAACTTGTTGGGGCCCACATAGAGGCCCGTCCCGGCGTTGACGCCGGCGTTCGACGGCGGATGCGAGGGGTCGGGGATCCGGCTGTCGTCCTCGGGCACCACCCAGATGTCCGGACGGTCGAGCCCCGGCGTCGGGTCGACCGGCGGATCGCCGCTCTTGGACAGGTCCAGGAAGTCGTTGAACATCACGTAGGCGTTGTTGCCGCCCTGGCCCAGCTTGAGATGGATGCGGTTGACCAGGAACGAATTGCCGACGATCCGGCAGCTGTCAGTCCAACCCGAAAGCGCCACGCCGATCGAGACCGGTGAGCTCGGCTTGGCCGAGAAGACATTGTTCTCGATCGTCCAGTTGGGCCCGTCGGCCGTGTTGGTGCTGATCGCCGCGCCCGTGTAGTCGCGAAACTCGCAGTCTCGCACCAGCATCTTGCCCTGGACCATCGCGTGAGCCCGGCGGGTGCGGATGGCGCCCGCGCCGCCGACGAAGCGAAGGCGCTCGACTTGCAGATTGCCCCAGGTGTCGGGATCGGGCTCGAGGTCGGGCTGGTCGACCAGATACTTGCCGTCGTGGATGTAGATGACGCTGGTCTGCGGATCGTCGCCCAGCAGCGCCACGGCCGGCCCGGTCAGGCCGTTGCCGTTGTAGTCATAGGTGCGGCCGACCGCCCCCGGGAAATAGAGGGGTCGCTTGTTGGCCTTGGCCAACGCCCAGGCGGCTTCGATCGCCGCGGTGTCCAGGCCGAATCCGGCGACATTGACGGGTCCGTCGTCCATTGTGGTTCTCCAGGTTCCGGCCGCCCCGTTCTGGGCCGGCCCTGAAGTGATCTTGACCGCCGGGCACGACGAGTTCGGACGTATGTTCCTGTTTTGTTCTCCATCAGCGTTTGCGCTTGCTCGCCCGTTTCGGCGTCGGGTGACCTCGGGCGTCCGAGCCTAGGCCCCCCGCTTCAGCCGCTCGCGATACGCCCCCGAGCTCGCCACATAGCCCTCGGCGTCGCCATAGGCCTGGAAGTCGCGATAGCGCTCGTGGCTGCCCTTGACCTTCAGGGCGTGCTTGATCGGGCACCAGTACTGCTCGGTGCGGGCGGTGATCTCGCGGGCGTAGGCGATGACCCCGTTGCCGTAGCCGCAGAACACGCAGTTGAGCTTCTGCACCGGGTTCAGATAGCCCAGCCGGTGGCGGTCGATGACCACGTATTCCGAGCGTTTGACCCGGGCGATGCCCCAGGCGGTGAAACAGCCCAGCTGGTAGAGGCTGACGCTGAGGTCGAGGATCATCAGCGGCAGGGCCATGCCGTAGATCAGCGGCATGGTCAGCAGGGTCGGCCACGGGGTTCGCGCCAGGCGCAGGCCCTTGCGATGCGCTTTCTGGCGCCTGAGCGCGTCGGCCTTGAAGCAGGGCTTGCCCGCCTCGATCACCAGGCCGGCGGCGGCGGCGCGCTGGGCGTCCCGCGCGGCGAAAGCGGCCTCGATCTGGGCCTCCACGGCGCGCAGGCGGTCGATCAGCTGTTCGAGGGTTTCGTCGGCCATGGGGGGACCATGGGGCGAGTCGCGGGGGAAGGCGCTCTTCCGTCGCGACGAGACGGGGCTTTCCCGCCGGCCGCCCGACGCGCTAGGGTCCATCCATGCGCCACCTGGTCTCGAGTTTCCGCCGCCTGGTCCCGGTCCTGCTGCTCGGTCCCGCCCTGTCGGGCCTGGCCGCCTGCTCCCGCACCGACGACCGGGCCCACGACCCGGCGGCCGGCTCCAGTCCGACGACGGTCGCCCGGCAGGACGCCGCCCCGGTCGCCGGCGGCCCCACCACCCTCAAGCCCGGCCTGTGGAAGACGGTCACCCAGACCCCGGCCGGTCCCGAGGACTCGACCCAGTGCGTGGGCCCGGGCTTCGACCCCGGCGCCGAGGCGGCCCGCAAGGTCTCGCCCTGCGGCAACCCCACCGTGGTCCGCACCGCCGACGGCTTCCAGCTGGAGCTGGCCTGCCAGAAGGACCACATCGACTACGCCCTGACCGGCCGGGTCAGCGGCGACTTCGTCACCACCGCCGACACCGACCTGGCGCTGGTCGTCTCGGCCTTCGGACGCAAGCAGACCCTGCGCATGAAGGCGACCAGCACCTACCAGGGCCCCTGCGAGCCGGGCGCCCCGATCGCGGGCCAGGCGACGGCCGAGCCGGAAGCAAAACCGCCCGCTTCATAGGCGCCGAAACCACCTCCGCGCGAAGCTGTGGCATACAGGACACTCCGGCCGGCCGATCGCACGGAACGGCGCGCGGCGGGGGAACGGTCCGCCACGGCGCAGCCTTCTATTTGACGAGGGCCGGCGCCGCCTCCGGAGGCCGCCCGAGGAGTGACGACGCCATGAACGGTCCGCTTTTGACCCTCGTCCCCGAACCGGCCGCCCCCGTCGAGGTCTATGATCTCGGCCGCGGCCCCGAGACCACCACCCAGCGCGTCCAGCGCCTGCAGCGCGAGGCGCGGCTGCTGGCCCGCGAGCAGGTCGAGGCCCTGGCCCGCGACCTCGACGACCTGGCCCGGCGGGCGGGCGAGATCGCCGAGGGCGGCGAGGCCTATGCGGTCGGCGTGCGTGAAATGGCCTCGCGCCTGGCCACCGACCTGCCCCAGAAATCGCAGGGCCTGCTGGCCATCCTCCGCCGCTCGAGCAAGGACTAGGCAACCTCGCGACGGGGGCGTCGGGACTGGTCAAACCGTCACATCGGCGCGCTAGATGGCCGCCATGACCTTGCTGACCCGACGCGCCCTGACGACCGCCGCCCTGGCCGGAACCCTGGCTCCCGGCCTGGGCTTCGCCCGCGCCCCGAAGCGGCCGATCGTCATCGCCCACCGCGGAGCCTCGGGCCTGAGGCCGGAGCACACCCAGCTGGCCTACGACCTGGCCATCGACCAGGGCTGCGACTTCATCGAGCCCGACCTGGTCCCGACCAAGGACGGCCACCTGGTCGCCCGGCACGAGAACGAGATCGGCGGCACCACCGATGTCGCCAGCCGTCCGGAGTTCGCCGGCCGCAAGGCGACCAAGACCATCGACGGCCAATCGATCACCGGCTGGTTCACCGAGGACTTCACCCTGGCCGAGATCAAGACCTTGCGGGCCCGCGAGCGGCTGCCGAAGCTGCGTCCCGGCAACACCCGCTACGACGGCCAGGCCCCGCTGCTGACCTTCGACGAGGTGGTGGCCATCGCCAAGGCGGGCAGCCAGCGCACGGGCCGCACGATCGGCGTCTATCCCGAGATGAAGCACCCCAGCTACTTCGCGAGCCTCGGCCTGCCGCTCGAGGACCGCCTGGTCGCCCTGCTCAAGAAGAACGACCTGGACTCCGCCACCGCCCCGGTCTTCGTCCAATGCTTCGAGGTCACGCCGCTGAAGACCCTCCGCGGCAAGACCAAGGCGCGCCTCGTGCTGCTGACCGCCAGCGAGGGCGGCCCGGCCGACCTGCCGAACGTCGCCTACTCGCAGCTGGTCAGCCCCTCGGGCCTCAAGGACGTGGCGCTCTACGCCGACGGCCTGGGCCCGGAGAAGACCCAGGTCGTGCCGCAGGACGCCGCGAACCTGCTGCCGGCCACCTCGCTGGTGAAGGACGCCCACGCCGCCGGCCTGGTCGTCCACCCCTGGACCGTGCGGGCCGAGAACTACTTCCTGCCGTCGTCCCTGCGCCGCGGCGACGCGGCCGCCGCCGACTACCAGGCCCAGCCGGGCGAGGTCTCGGCGGTCTTCAAGGCGCTCTACGCCGCCGGTGTCGACGGCCTGTTCAGCGACTTCCCGGGCCTGGCGGTCGCGGCGCGGGGGTAGCGGCGCTCTTGCGGCGATCGGCGACGCGAGGCAGCGTGCGCGCCTTCTTCGCCCCGAGACACGCTCCATGATCCTCCGCCTCGCCGCCGCGACCGCCGCCCTGACCCTGCTCGCCACGCCCGCCTTCGCCGCCCCCGAGGGCGCCAAGCTGGACGGCGTCGCCCGGGACTTCGTCCGCCTGACGCTGGAAGCCGGCGAGCGCGAGCCCGGCTATGTCGACGCCTATTACGGCCCCGCCGACTGGGCGGTCGCCGCCAAGGCCAAGCCGCGCGAGGTTCCCGCCCTGCGGGCCGAGGCCGACCGGCTGGCCGCCGCCCTGAAGCGCGTCGACGACAAGGCGCTGAGCCCCGACGAAGTCCGCCGCAAGGCCTTCCTGGCCGGCCAGGTCAAGGCCGCCCAGACCCGCCTGGCCATGCTGGCCGGGGTGAAGTTCAGCTTCCAGGACGAGGCCGAGGGCCTGTTCGGCGTGCGCCCGCCGCTCAAGCCGCTCAGCGCCTACGATCCGATCCTGGCCAGGATCGACAAGCTGGTCCCCGGCGAGGGCGACCTGGCGAGCCGGGTCATCGCCTTCCAGGCCCGCTACACGATCCCCACCGACCGGCTGGAGCCGGTGATGAAGGCGGCGATCGCCGAGTGCAAGGCGCGCACGGAGGCCCACATCGCCTTGCCCAAGGGCGAGCGCTTCGACCTCTCGTTCGTGACCAAGAAGCCCTGGAGCGGCTACAACTGGTACAAGGGCGGGGCCCACAGCCTGATCGAGGTCAACACCGACCTGCCCACCCCGATCAGCCGCGCCGTCGACCTGGGCTGCCACGAGGGCTATCCGGGCCACCACGTGCTGAACGCCCTGCTGGAAGAGAAGCTGACCAAGGCCAAGGGCTGGGTCGAGTTCAGCGTCTATCCGCTGTTCTCGCCGCAATCGCTGATCGCCGAGGGCTCGGCCAATTACGGGATCAGGCTGGCCTTCCCGGGGACCGAGAAACTGGCCTTCGAGCGCGAGACGCTCTACCCGCTGGCGGGGCTGGACCCGGCCACGGCCGCGACCTACGACGCCCTGACCACCGCCACCGCCGACCTGGCCAGCGTCCAGAACACCATCGCCGACCTCTACCTGTCGGGGAAGATGGACAAGGAGGCCGCCGTGGCCGCCCTGGCCAAGTACGCGCTGAGCACCCGCGCCAAGGCCGAGAAGTCGCTGAGCTTCATCCAGGCCTACCGGAGCTACGTGATCAACTACAACCTCGGCCAGGACATGGTCCGCGCCCATGTCGAACGGGCCGGCCCGTCGCAGGCGGCGCGGTGGGCGAGGATGGAGGCGGTGATCTCGCAGCCGACCACGCCGGCGGACCTGCGGAACTAGAACGTGATCGAGCCCATGCGGGACGATCACGCTCCAGGCTAGGCCTCCAGATTCGCGGCGCCGGTCGCTTGCTGAGCGCGTCTCTTGAGCGCCTCTTCATACTTGCCGGCGCCTTGGTCGACGCCCGACCCCGCGCCCAAGGCTTCGAGGGCCCCAGCCGCCGCGGCCAGGGCGGCGGCGGCGCCCATCAGGATGTCCGTCCTGAGCGTACCCAGCGCGTCTTCCACGGCGGGCAGATCGTTCCCGTCCAGGTTTTCGGCCATCTCCTTGAGCAGGATCGCCTGCGACGCGAGCGTGATCTTGGAGAGCCCATCGAAATAGGTCTCCATCGATTGCAGGAGCTGATTCTGCGCCTGACTGGTCATGGGGTCGAGCCTCCTCCGGCTGGCCGAACGCGCGACCAGATGATCCCTCGGCAGGATGGTCGCCTCATGTTGCTGGATCAAGTCACGCCTGGCCGGCCGTGAGCCGGGGGCGGCCGTCCAACCAGACGCGCCTAGGGCGCCAGGATGATCCCCTCCTCCGGCCCGGCCCGGCCTTCGAGCACCGCCTGGTAGGCGGCGGCGATCGCGTCGGGACCCCGCCCATGCGCGACGACCATCCAGCGCGGCGCGTCGGCGGCGAACGGCGCCCAGGCGGCGTCGTGGCGCTGGTCCAGCCCGCCCGGCCCCCAGTCGGCGGCGCGCTTGCGGATGCGGTCGGGGGCGAAGAAGAACGCCGGCTTGGGACCCGGCAAGGCCCCGCCGCCGCGCTCGGCTTCCCAATGCGTGCCGCCGACCAGGCAGGAATAGGCCAGGGTCTCGCCGAACCGCTCGTGGACGGCCTTCAGCAGCGGCGCGTCGCCGGCGAAGTCGACCAGCACCACCGGCTCCTCGATCGGCGCCGTCGCCACCGCGTCGTAGGGGACGACCTGATCGTAACAGCCCAGCCCCTCGACGAAGGCCTTGTTGCGGCTCGAGGTCAGGCCGACCACCCGCGCCTTGCCCCGTCGCCGAAGCTGGAAGGCCAGGCTGATCGCCGTCTTGCTGGACGCGCTGGTCAGCAACACCGACCGCGCGCCGAACAGGTCGTTTTCGTCCAGGAAGTCCTCGATCAGGAAGCCGGTGATGAACAGCGGCCGCAGCAGGGCCTGGTAGTCCTCGGCCGCACTGGCCGCGCCTGCCGCCTGGTACTGGTTGTAGACCGGCGGCAGGTCCTGCCGGTGCGGGGCGAGGTCGGCGAAGCCGGTCCTGGTCTTGCGCGGCGCCACGGTCAGGTGGGTCGACATCGGATAGTAGCCGTAGAACCGCTGGCCGACGGCGAGGTCCGGATGGTTCGAGGCCTCGACCCGCGCGTGGCCCCAGACCGGGATCCGCCCCCAGCCCTCCGGCCCCGGGAAGAAGTCCCAGTAGCGCATCTGGTCGCCGAACACCGCGTAGGTGATGTTGTTGGCGGTCAGGGCGAAGCGCTCGATCGCCAGCCGCGCCTCGCCATCGGCCAGGGCGGGCAGGTCGGCGGGCGTCACCCTGGCCTCTCGAAGGTCGGCCTTGGCGACCAGGAAATCCCAGCTGGACATCGTCGTGGCTCCATTGGTTCGGCGGGAAGCTAAACGTGGCTCGCGACAAAACGTCAAACGATTGTTTGAAATCGAGCGCCAGCGCCGCCGCTTGACGGTCACATTGGTGGGATCACCTTTGGGGGCGGCCCTTGGAGGACAGGCTATGGCAAGGCGAGGAACCGCGCGGTCCATCGCGCTCACGACGCTGTTGGCGCTGGCGGCGCCCGCCGTCGCGTCGGCGCAGGCCCCGTCGCTGAGCAAGACCGAGGCGCGCGCCCTGCCGCCCGCCGAACTGACCCACCGGGTCATGGACCAGGTCGCCGACCTGCTGACCCCGGCGGATCCCCGCCCCACGCCCGGCCGCATCCCGACCAAGCCGCTGCGCGACCTGGCCTTCCAGAGCACGCCCCGCGCCACCTGGGCGCCCGGGGTGTGCGCCCGCGACGGCGTGGTCGTGACGTTCGAGCCGGCCGACGACCAGCAGGGACCCGACCAGGGCGCCGACACCCCCATGCGCGCCGCCAGCCTCAAGGCCACGACCCGCTACCACCTGGTGGCCCCGCCGGCCCGGGAGGACGACTACTACGACGGCCCGCCGCCGCCCGACGCGCGAGAGGCGTGCGGCCAGCTGGCCGACCAGGAAGCGCCCTTCTTCTCGGCCCCGACCGCCGAGGCGGCGCTGAGCGGGGCCTGGTGGCTGACCCGCGCCGCCGAGGGCGCGGCCGACCCGGACCCGGCCTTCGAGATCGACTGCCGGGTGGCGACGGCGACGCCCGAATCCTGCCCGGCGATCCTGCGTCGCCTGAACGTGGCCGACCTGCGCTCGGTCTGGCCCTGTCCGGACGACCGTCGCGGCGCCGAGACCCTGCGCTGCTGGACCCTGAAGGTCTGGCCGGCCGACAAGACCTATGCGCTGCGGGTGTTCACCGGGCGGGGTCCGGGCGCCGCGATCGCGCGCGTCGAGGTCGACGAAGAGGTGCTGGCGGACGAGACGCTGACGGAATAGGCCCCACGGCATGGCGTCGCTTGGCGCGAGGGCCTAGATACGGCGCTGCCGTCCGGAGCCCGCCGATGTCCCTGCCCCTTCGCCACTTCCTGCTCGCCCTGGCCGTGGTGGCGGTGTGGGGGACCAATTTCGTGGTCATCCGCGTGGCGTTGGATCACTTGCCGCCGCTGCTGTTCGCCACCCTGCGCTTCACCCTGGTGCTGCTGCCGGTGGCCTTCTTCGTCAAGCGGCCGCAGGTCCCGTGGAAGAACCTGGCGGCCTATGGCGTGCTGATCGGGGCGGGGCAGTTCGGCCTGCTGTTCGTGGCCATGAAGGGCCATATCTCACCCGGCCTGGCCTCGCTGGTGGTGCAGACCCAGGTGTTCTTCACCATCGGCATGGCCATGAAGATCAGCGGCGAGCGGGTGCAGCCGTTCCAGATCGTCGCCCTGCTGCTGGCCGCCTCGGGCATCGTGCTGATCGCCGCCCACGGCGGCGGGGCGGCCACGCCGCTGGGCGTGCTGCTGATCCTGCTGGCCGCCGCCAGCTGGGCCGGCGGCAACATCGTCGCCCGCCAAGCCGGCACGGTGAACATGCTGGCCTATGTGGTCTGGGCCAGCCTGTTCTCCATCCCGCCACTGTTCCTGATGTCCCTGTGGCTGGAGGGCTGGCCGGCCATGGTCGCGGGCGTGACCCACGCCGACGCCCTGACCTGGGGCGCGGTGGCCTGGCAGGCGGTGGGCAACACCATGTTCGGCTACGCCGCCTGGGGCTGGCTGCTGGCCCGGCACCCGGCCGCCACCGTCACGCCCATGGCCTTGCTGGTGCCGGTGTTCGGCATGGGCGCCTCGGCCATCCTGCTGCACGAGAGCCTGCCGTTGTGGAAGCTGGCCGCCGCGGCCCTGGTGCTGACGGGGCTGGCGGTGAACATGCTGTGGCCGAAGGTGCGGATGCGGTTTTTGGCGGCGGCCTGAGACTCATGAGAGCCTTGCTTGGATCGAAATCGTCCACACCTCCGCCCCCAAACCTGTGAGCAACGTGGGGACGACGTAGACAGTCGCTGGCGCCCATCTCGGAAGCCTGCGACCAAGATTGACACACCGACGCGGCACTAAAGACCGCCGCGTACGGTTCTGAAGCTTCGCCCCGCCCCATGCGTTTCGACGACCACTTCCTCGACGAACTGAAGACCCGTCTTCGCCCTTCCGACGTGATCGGAAAGTCGGTGAAGCTGCGGCGGCAGGGACGCGAATATGCCGGGCTGTCGCCGTTCACCAAGGAGAAGAGCCCGTCGTTCTTCGTCAATGACGACAAGGGCTTCTACCACTGCTTCTCCAGCGGCAAGCACGGCGACATCATCTCCTACCTGCAGGAGACCGAGCGGCTGACCTTCACCGAGGCGGTCGAGCGGCTGGCGGCCGAGGCGGGCATGGCCCTGCCCGAGCCCGACGCCCGCGCCGCCCAGGACGACAAGAAGCGCGCCACCCTGACCGACTGGATGGAGCTGGCGGCCACCTGGTTCGAGAGCGAGCTGCGCCGCCCGGTCGGCCAGGCCGCCCGCGACTACCTGGCCCGCCGCGCCCTGCCCGAGGACCAATGGAGCCGCTTCCGCATCGGCTTCTCGCCCTCCGGGCGAACCGCGCTCAAGGACTATCTGGTCGCCAAGGGCGCCAAGCCGGCCGAACTGGTCGAGGCCGGCCTGCTGATCGCGCCGGAAGACGGCGGCCAACCCTATGACCGCTTCCGCGACCGGATCATCTTCCCGATCACCGACACCCGGGGCCGGGTGGTGTCGTTCGGCGGCCGGGCCATGGATCCGCAGGCCCGCGCCAAGTACCTGAACGGGCCGGAGACCACGCTCTTCCACAAGGGCCGGCTGCTGTACGGCCTCTACGAAGCCCGCAAGCTGCTGCACGCCGCCCAGGCCGCCGCGCCGACCGAACAGACGCCGATGCTGGTGGTCGAGGGCTATATGGACGTCATCGCCTGCCAGCGGGCGGGCCTGCCGGCCGTCGCCCCGATGGGCACGGCCATGACCGAGGAGCAGATGGAGGTGCTGTGGCGCCTGCATCCCGAGCCCACCCTCAGCTTCGACGGCGATAAGGCCGGCCAGCGCGCCGCCAGCCGGGCCATCGACCGCGCCTTGCCGCTGCTGAAGCCCGGCCGCTCGTTCAAGTTCTCGATCGTGGTCGGCGGCAAGGATCCGGACGACGTGCTGCGCGAGCAGGGGCCGACGGCGCTGAAGAGCCAGCTGACCCAGACCACGCCGTTCGTCGAGGCCCTGTTCAACCGTGAGCGCGACCTGGAGCCGCTGGACACCCCCGAGCGCAAGGCCGGCTTCAAGCAGCGCCTGCGGGCCGCCGCCGGGGCCATCGCCGACAAGGACCTGTCGGCCGCCTATCGCGACGATCTCTACGCGAAGCTGGACGCGCTGTTTCCGAAGCCGGCCTTCGGCGGCGGGAATTCCGGCGGGTCGTGGGGCGACGGCGGCGGCCGGCCTTTCGTTTCGCGCGGCCCATGGAAGGGCGGCCGCGATCGCGGCCCGCCCGATCCGGGCATCCGCGGCGTGGCCCGGGCGCAGATCACCACGCGGCTCAACCCCTTCCACGCCGCCGTGGCCGTGGCCGCCCTGCGCCACCCCGCCTGGGCCCGCTCCCATGACGAGGCGATCGAACGCGTCGGCTTCGGCGACCCGCGCCTGTCCCCGCTGGCGATCGAGCTGTTCGAGGCCCTGGCCGACGAGATCAGCGACGACGTCCCGTTCCGTGACATCCTTCATCGCAAGGGCCTGGGTCCGCAGCTGGCCGAGGCCGAGCGCGTGGCCTCCGCGATCAGCGCGCCGTTCCTCGACCCCAAGATGGAGGCCCATCAGGCCCGCGCCCTGTGGTCCGCCTGCTACGAGGCCCTGGTCGAGATCGCCGACGGCGAGCGCGCCCTGGAGGCCCTGCGCCGCGAGGCGGTCACCGCCGGAACCCTGGCCGCCACCCGCGACCTGCGCACGCGGATCGCCGTGCTCGAGCGCCAGATCAGCGGGCTGGAATTCTGGCAGGCGGCCAGCTAGAGCCTGTTGAGATTAGGCGGCCTGCGCGTCGTCCGCCGACGGCCTGTTCAGCGCCAAGGCCGTTTCGATGGCGCCGAGCAATTCGGATATCTCGATGGGCTTGGAGACATGTCCGTCCATGCCGGCCTGAACATAGCCCTCGACTTGGTGGCGCATGACGTTCGCCGTGAGGGCGATGATCGGGGTGCGTTGGAGCCCCATCGAGCGTTCTCGAGCACGGATTTCGATGGTCGCGTCGGTCCCGTTCAGGACGGGCATCTGCACGTCCATGAGGATCAGGTCGAACGTTCCCCTCCCCCACGCCTCGACCGCTTCCCGGCCGTCGACGACCACCGTCAACGCGATGTCGAAGGGCTCCAGCAAGGCCCGCAGGATCAACTGGTTGGTGGGATTGTCCTCGGCGGCGAGAATGCGGGCGGGTCGCGAGGCCTGCTCCAGCGCCTGTCCCTGCCGAGCGTCGCCCGCCGGCGCCTTGCGGTCGCCGCGCTCCAGCGGCAGTTCGAACGAAAAGGTCGAGCCGACGCCCAGCTGACTCCGCAGCTTCAGGTCGCCCCCCATCAAACTGACAAACTGGCGACAGATCGCCAGGCCCAGGCCGGTGCCGCCGAACCGCCGGGTCGTGGAGGCGTCGGCCTGGGTGAACGGCTCGAAGACCAGCGCCTGCTTGTCGTCCGCGATGCCCGGCCCGGTGTCGACCACCTCGAATCCGAGACCGTCCGGCGTCGGGGCGATCCGCAGCGCGATGGATCCCCGCGCCGTGAACTTGTGGGCGTTCGAGACCAGGTTCGAGAGCACCTGGCGCAGCTTGCCGCCGTCGCCCCGCCAGATTCCCCGCGCCTCCGGATGCCATTCAATCCCGAAACGCACTTCGCTCTGCTCCGCCATGGCGGCGTGGGCGGCCGTCGCCAGCCTGACGACCTCCTCGATGTCGAACGGCTGAAGCTCCACCTCCAGCCGGCCGGCGTCGATCTTCGAAAGATCCAGCACCCCGTCGAGAACGGACAGAAGCGTCTGTCCGGCGTCGGCGATCACGTCGAGCCGCTGTTTCTGGCCCGTTTCGCGCTCTTCGCGCCGCATGATCTGCACCATGCCGAGAACCCCGTTCAGGGGCGTGCGAATCTCGTGGCTGACATTGGCCAGAAAATCGCTCTTGGCGCGATTGGCCTGTTCGGCCCGGTCCCGGGCCTCGGCCAAGGCCTCGGAGGTTCGAACCCAGACCTTGTGCACCCGCCAGGCCACCCAGACGCCGATCGCGCAGACGGCGAGGCTGAGCCCCGCCACCGCGGCGTAGGCCAGCCCCGCCGCGAGGCGCGCGACGCGGCCCATCTGGTCCGAGAACTGCCGCTCATAGGCCGAGGCGGACCGGTCCAACGCGCCGGCCTCGGCCCGATAGGCCGCCTTTTTCTCGGCGTCGGTCGATCCGTCGCGCCGGATCCGTTCGCCCAGCCGTTCCAAGGCCATGAACTGGCGGTCGCCCTCGCGCCAGCTCTCGACCGCCTGAGCGAAGGGCGCCCAGCGCCGCATGATCATGAACCCGGAGATGATCGCCGGAATGTCGTCGCTGGCGTTCCGGCCCTGCAGGAAGCCCGCCCTCGCGGCGCGAAAGTCGGCCGGCGTCGACTCCAGCGCATATCGCGCCGCCTGGTCTCCCTTGGGCACCTCCAGGGCGGTGCGGTACATCGCGAAGTCGGCGTCCGAGCCCGACTCGACGTAGCGCATCAGGGCGATCACGGCTTCCTTCTGCGCCTTCGAATACTGCGCCTCGCCGGCGACATAGGCGCGCGCCACGTTGGAAACCGCCATGCCCGCGAAGCCGAGCATGACGACCAGGCTCTGGGCGATGACGAAGATCACGGCGCTGATGATCAGCAGGTGGCGGCTATGGCGCGCGAAGGGTTGCGGCCGGTGAAGGCCGTTCGCGTTCTGATCCAGGCTAGGCGTTGAAAGCATGGGCGCGAGCCGCCTCCTCAGCGCTTCGACCAGCAGGCGCGGCCCTGCTTCGGACGACCCCGTTGGCGTCGGTTCTTGCCCATGTGGCGCTCCCTGCACGACGTCGCGACGTCCTACCGATCCGTGGCCGCGACCCCAAGTGTTGTCGAAAAGCGTGTAAAAAGGACGTTATTTCTAGCTCTGGGCGAATATGTCGCAGCCACACGCGTTAAGCGTTCTCTCCCCAAATCGTGGGGCGTCGCGGCTCGAGCGCATCAAGACCGGCCGATTGGAGCCCTTCGCATCTTGACTCGCGCGTCATGCAACGCCATCTGGCGACTCAAGGATTTGCCACGCTGCTGATTGACATCGCTCGGGCCGCCATTTTCATGCGCGCGCCCTCCTTGAAACAGGATGTCACCCTCGCCGCCGCCAGGTCCCAGTGGCCGCCGAAACCCCTCAAGGGTCGACGCTGATCGCGCGCGAAGAAACGCCTCCGCAAAGAGCCCTGCTCGCGGAGCGTTAGCCTATGGCTCTTCGACGCTTGTCAGGCGTTTATCTTGAGAATTTTTTCAGCGGTTCACTGGACAGCTTGCACGGACGACAGGGCGCGATGCGCAGGCGACCCATCACGGACACATTTCTCGACGCGCGCCACGTTTCGGCGCCGCGTCGCTTCGGAGACCTGAATGAGCACCAATTCCTCGGCCGAGACGGAAGCGCCCGAAGCCACCGGCGGCGACGGCCCCCTGCTCGACCTGACCGACGCCGGCGTCAAGAAGTTCATCAAGCAGGCCAAGGCCCGCGGCTACGTCACGATGGACGAGCTGAACAAGGTCCTGCCGTCGGAGGAAGTGACGTCCGAAGCCATCGAAGACACCCTCGCCATGCTGAGCGAGATGGGCGTCAACGTGGTCGAGGCCGAAGAGGACGCCGAGGGCTCGGAGGGCGGCGAGGTCGTCGCCCGCGAGGACAACCAGCAGGTCATCACCAGCGAGAAGCCGGCGGCCTATGACCGCACGGACGATCCGGTCCGCATGTACCTGCGCGAGATGGGCAGCGTCGAGCTGCTGTCGCGCGAGGGCGAGATCGCCATCGCCAAGCGCATCGAGGCCGGCCGCGACACCATGATCCGGGGCCTGTGCGAAAGCG
>Ga0102590_1002027_pt1 | contig 26123 bp, 23 predicted proteins | sample AraplaMF_Col_mMF_FD_76859 | JGI IMG/M metagenome (GOLD analysis project Ga0102590, IMG submission 76859) | Arabidopsis root microbial communities from the University of North Carolina, USA - plate scrape MF_Col_mMF | ecosystem: Host-associated > Plants > Roots > Endosphere | place: USA... | reverse complement strand
GCGGCATCATGGACGGCATCGCGCTCACGCTCAGTTCCGGCCTGCACCTCGACAACGGGTATTTCCTGGAGGGCAGTTGGGACAACTACTTCTACACCCGTCAGTGGAACACGCCGCCGGAGCTGGAGATCGTCGTCATGCCGCCGACGACGGGCCACCCCGGCGGAGCGGGTGAGCTGGCCGTCGCGGGCGCGATGGCAGCCGTGGCCTGCGCCTACGGCCGCGCCACCGGCACGATGCCGACGACCTTCCCGATCAACCACGGCGAACCGCTCGGCTTCGAGCCGCTGCCGACCACGCCGCCCGTCCCCGCGTCGCCCACCGACGGTCTGAGCCGCGCCTTCTAGGAGTCCACGTGCCCCGACACACCTTCATCCTCAACGGCAAACCCGTCACCGTGGACATCGAGGACGACGTGCGACTGCTGTGGGTGCTCCGGGACGTCCTGGGCGTCACCGGGCCGAAGTACGGCTGCGGGCTCGGCGTGTGCCAGGCCTGCACGAGCCACATCAACGGCAAGGCGTTCAACCCCTGTTCGGTACCGGTGAAGGACATCGGGCCGGACGACGAGATCACCACCATCGAGGGCCTGCCCGCCACCGTCGGCAGGGACCTGCACCCGATGCAGGAGGCGTGGCTCGATCACGACGTCGCCCAGTGCGGCTACTGCCAGCCCGGCCAGATCATGGCCGCCGTCGCGAAGGTGCGTCAGGCCCGCGAGGAGGGGCGCGAGATCGGCGAGGCCGAACTCGACGAGATCCGCAACATCTGCCGCTGCGGAACGTATCACCGCATCCGGGAGGCGATCGTGGCCGGGGCGGCGAAGTACTGACGCCGGGAGCGGCGGCCCCCGCCCCGGAGGGGAGGGACGGGGGCCGCTCAGGCGATCAGACCCCTGCCGGGTCCTCGCCCTGCAGTGCGGTCGTCCTCCTCTCGCGCAGGACCCGCGCACGCGAGGCGAGGGGGACCGCGGAGGCGAGCAGTCCGAGCAACGATGCGGCGATGCCCCAGGCGTAGCCGGGAGACCAGCGCAGCCCCAGGGCGGCATCGAGCGACCAGGGACCCGGGCCGGTGAACGCGAGCACCACCGCCGCGGCGCCGTACCAGAACGGGACCTCGCAGCCGCCCCGTTGGGCCCAGAATCCGTTGACCGACGTCGCCACCGCGGCCACCGTCATCGTGCCGACGACGAGTGCGCAGCCGCCGGGTGTCAGCAGGCCCGCCGCGAGCGAGGCGGCGCCCAGGAGTTCCGCCAGTCCGGCCACCAGCACCATCCGGGCACCGGGCAGGAACCCCCACTGTTCGAAGATCGCGCCGGTGGCGGCACGTCCCGAACCGCCGAACCAGCCACGCAGCTTCTGCGTCGCGTGCCCGAACAGCAGCGCGGCGAGCAACACGCGTAGCAGCAGCAGTCCGACGCTCATCGCGGTGACCTCCCGTGTCCCGATCCGGCCCGCGCGCGACTCAGCGCCGGTGCGTCGTGGAGCTGCGGTAGTCGGTGTAGGTGTACGGGTTGTCGAGGACCTTCGTCTCGGGGATGTCGGGGTTCATGCCCTTGTGCCACTCCTCCTCGCCGATCGTCGACCGCAGGTGCTCCACGGTCTGCTCGACCTCGTGCCGCACCGAGCCGAGGTCGACGCCGAGCAGGCGGTGTTCGTGCTTGACCACCTTCCCGTTGACCACCACGGTGTGGACGTCGCCGCGCTGCGCCTGGAACGCCACGTGGCCATAGGGGTTGAGCAGGGGGAACGAGACCGGGGAGTGGTCGTTCTTCAGCAGGACGACGTCGGCCTTCCTGCCCACCTCGAGACTGCCGAGGTCCTTCTCGCGGCCCAGGGCCCTGGCGCCGCCGAGGGTGGCCCACTCCACCACCTGGTCCGCGCGCAGCGCCGAGTGGGTGACGGTCTCGTTCCTGCCGTGCGCATCCAGATGCTGGCGGGCCCGGTCGGCACCCAGCGTGGTGCGCATGGCGGAGAACAGATCGCCGCTCCACCACACACTGGTGTCCATCGACAGCGAGACGGGGATGCCGTGGGACCGTATCGCCCAGGTGGTCGGGTAGCCCTGCCCGGCGCTCTGCTCGCTCTCCGTCGACACCGAGACCGAGCCGCCCGTCGCGGCGATGCGGTGGTAGGAGTCGGCCGACAGCGTCGAGGCGTGCACATAGACCGTCTCGGGTGTCATGAACCCGTGCTCGTGCATCAGCCGGATGCCGTCGTCGTTGGTGGCGCCCCAGACCCCGGCATGGGTGGTCACGGCCAGGCCCAGTTCGCGCGCCGCCTCGAAGGCCGGCTTCTCGGGGAACTCCGGATCGCCCGTCACATCGAAGGCGAGCTGGAAGCCGAGCATGTCGTCGTCCGTGATGCGACGGCGCACGAAGTCCCGGAACTCCGGCGCCCGGGTCCATTCCGCCGGAGCCTGCTGGATGTTGCCGTAGGCGAGGACGAACCGTCCGGGGACCGACTGGAGCGCGTCGACCGCCGCGTCGGCGTGGTCGGCTGTCTGGAGCCCGTGCGACCAGTCAACGACGGTGGTCACACCGGCATCGAGCGCCTCCACGGCGGCCAGCCGGTTCCCGGCGTACACGTCCTCGGGCCGGAAGGCCCTGCCGTGCTCGAGGTAGTACCAGACGAAGTACTGGGTGAGCGTCCAGTCGGCCCCGTAGCCGCGCATCGCCGTCTGCCACATGTGCCGGTGCGTGTCGATCATGCCCGGCATGACGATGCCGCCTTCGGCGTCGATCTCGGCCGTCCCGTCCGGCACGGCGAGCCGCGGGCCGACGGCGGCGATGCGGTCGCCGGCCAGGAGCACGTCGGTGCCGGTGAGCACAGAACGGTTCCGGTCCATGGGAAGCACTGTGCCGTTGCGGAAGACGACGGCCCGTCCCGGCTGGAATTCGAGGGGTTGGCTCATCACTGTCTCCCTTTCGGACGAACGTCCGTATGACGGTCAACTGTTGTCGAGGATCGTGGTTCCGCGTCAGGTCGATGTCAATACCGGACGCAGACGAATCCTCGGTGGTCAGAACACCTGCCCCGTGTCCGATGTGCGGACGACGCGGGTGCCTTGGCGCACTGCTGTGTGTGCCGAAGCCCGGGTCGCTGCATAAAGTGCCTGTGTCAGGCTGTCCGCGAGGCGGACGACCGTTGTCATCGGCAGGAGGAGTTCCCATGCCCCGCGAAGGAACCGGGCCCGACTTCATCGAGGCGCTGGCCCGAGGGCTCGAGGTGATCACCGCCTTCGAGCCGCGCCGGCCGGTGATGTCGCTGACGGACATGGCCCAGGCGACGGGGCTGGCGAGGCCGACCGCCCGCCGGATCCTGCTGACCCTGGCCGAGCTGGGATACGTGCGGCAGCAGGACGGCGGGTTCGCCCTCACCCCTCGGGTGCTCGACCTGGGCATGGCCTATGTGCGCTCGATGGGGCTGTGGGACGTGGCGAGGCCGCACCTGGAGCGTCTGGTCGAGCGCACGAACGAGTCGTGCTCGATCGCCCAGCTCGACGGCTCGGACATCGTCTACGTCGCCCGGGCCTCCGTACCCAAGATCGTCACGCTCGCGGTGCAGATCGGCACCAGGTTCCCGGCGCTGCAGACCTCGTTGGGCAAGGTGCTGCTGGCCGCGCTGCCGCCCGACGAAGCGACCCGGGTCCTCGCCGAGCCGACCCGGTCGGGCCTGGTCCCCGTGTGGCGGCCGGACCGGGCGGAGTGGGAGGCCGAGCTGCGAGAGGTGCGCGCCCGCGGCTGGGCGATGACCGACGAGCAGTTGGCGCGGGGCATCCGGTCGGTGGCCGCGCCGCTGCGCGACGGGTCGGGCCGTGTCGTCGCGAGTGTCAACGTCAACGCGCACGCCGCCGAGACCTCGGTGGAGACCCTGCTCCACGACCATCTGCCGCTCCTGCTGCAGGCCGCGGGCGAGATCAGCGTGGACTTCGCCCGGCTCGACTCCGCGCCGCACCTGACCCGTCCGACAGCTGTGGCGGTGAAACCTTGACGCCTTGACAGTCCGAGGCCCAGAATCGCAAGCCACGGACAGGCGTCCGCTTGGCGGACAGAGAGGCAAGGTCGGTCGATGTCAGAAAGCTCGACGCCCGATCGTCCGTCCGGCGCGGGGCCGCTCTCCGGGGTTCTGGTGGCGGACTTCTCGCGCATCCTGGCCGGTCCGTACGCCACGATGCTGCTCGCCGATCTCGGCGCCGACGTCGTCAAGGTCGAGGGACCGCACGGCGACGACACCCGGTCCTGGATGCCCCCGGTGCGGGGCGATGTCTCGACCTACTACCTCGGGATCAACCGCGGGAAGCGCTCCGTCGCGCTGGACCTGAGGCAGGAGTCCGACGTCGCCATCGCGCGCGAACTCGCCCGCCGCGCGGACGTTTTGATCGAGAACTTCAAACCCGACGGGCTCGCCAAGTACGGTCTGGACTTCGACACGGTGCGCCGCGACAACCCCGGCGTGATCTACACCTCGATCACGGGCTTCGGCTCCGGAGCCGGACGTCATGTGCCCGGATACGACCTGATGGTGCAGGCCATCTCGGGCCTGATGAGCCTTACGGGCGACCCGGACGGGCCGCCCTACCGGGCCGGGATCTCCGTGTTCGACGTCATGGCGGGCAACCACGCCACGATCGGCATCCTGGCGGCGCTGCGCCATCGGGATGCCACCGGCGAGGGCCAGTTGATCGAGGTGAACCTGCTGTCCTCGGCCCTGACCGGTCTGGTCAACCACAGTTCCGCGTACGTCGCGGGCGATACCGTGCCCTACCGGATGGGCAACGCCCACCCCAGCGTGTTCCCCTACGAACCGCTGCCCACGGCCGACAACGACCTCATCGTCACGGCGGCCAACGACGGGCAGTTCCGCAAGCTGTGCGAAGTACTGGGCATAACGGCGATCGCCGACGATCCGCGCTTCGCCCGCAACGCCGACCGCACGGCCAACCGGGAGGAGCTTCGCCCCCTTCTGATCGAGCAGTTGAGGAAGCGCGGAGCCGAGGAATGGTTCGACCTGCTCGTCGAGGCGGGCGTCCCGAGCGGGCCGATCAACACCATCGACGGCGGCTTCGCCATGGCCGAACGGTTCGGTCTCGAACCGGTCGTCAGCGTGGGGGAGGGGGAGCGCGCCGTACCCACCACCCGGCATCCGATCCGCTTCTCCGCAACACCCGCCACCTATCGGCTGCCACCGCCGCAACTGGACGAGCACGGTGACGAACTGCGCAAGTGGCTGTCCGAACCCGAGGAGCAGGGCCGTGTCTGAGCCGACGGCGGACGCCGCGTACCCCACCGCGCTCGGCGCGTCCGACCTGAAGAACATCACCCTCCTCGGCCATGACCTCGCCGAGGACATCATGGGCTCGGTGGGCTTCGGCGAGCTGGCGTTCTGGCTGGCGGTGCAGCGGCGCCCCAGCGCAGGGGAGACACGCGTATTCGAGGCCGTGCTCGCGGCGCTGGCCGACCACGGGTTCACCCCCACCGCCATCGTCACCCGGCTGACCTACCTGTCGGCGCCGGACTCCGTCCAGGGCGCACTCGCCGCCGGTCTGCTCGGAGGCGGCTCGCGTTTCCTCGGAGTCACCGAGGACACCGGCAGGTTCCTGCACGAGGTGCTGGAGTCGCAGGACGGGGCACTGCCGGCCGACGAGGCGGGCTGGGACGCGGTGGCCCTGCGCACGCTGCGGGAGCGGCGTGCGTCCGGCATGTTGGTCCCCGGACTCGGCCACCATGTGCACAAGGAGGGCGACCCCCGCACGCCCAGGCTGATGCGGATCGCGACGGAGGAAGGCCTGTTCGGCCCGCACCTGTCGCTGTTCGCCGCCATCGGCCGGGTCCATCCGACCGTGCTCGGCAAAACGCTCCCCCTGAACGGAGCCGGAGTCTGCGGCGCCGCCCTCGCCGACCTCGGCCTCCCGCTGCCTCTGCTGCGCGGCTTCGCCCTGCTGGCCCGGACGGCCGGACTGATCGGCCAGCTCGCCGAGGAACTCCGTCACCCGGTCGCGCGGGACGTCTTCCTTTCCGTCGACCTCAACAACACCTCCGTCCCGCCGGATCCCTACCTCCCGCAACCGTTCGCCGAAGGCCGGCGCGACGGCTGACCGTGCCGCCGACGGGCCGTCGGGCCGTGGACCGTCGTCACCGCACCCGCAACGCCGACCAAGGAGCCGCAATCGTGTACGTCGACGAGGACAACATCACCGACCTCGCCGCCCGGCGCTGGGCGACCGCCCACTCGCCCCGGCAGGCGGAGCTCATGACCGCCATGATCCGCCATCTGCACGCCTTCGCCCGTGAGGTGCAGCTGACCGAGGACGAGTGGATGGCCGCGATCCAGTGGCTGACCGAGGCCGGCCGGATCAGCGACGACAAGCGCCAGGAACTGATCCTCACCTCCGACGTCCTCGGACTGAGCATGCTCGTCGTGCAGTTGAACAACCGGTTCTCGGCGCAGGCCACGCCCGCCACCGTGCTCGGCCCGTTCCACATCGACGGGTCGCCCGCCGCCCCGTACGGCTTCGACATGTCGGACGGCATCCCAGGAAAACCCCTGTTCGTCACCGGCAAGGTCGTCGACGTCGACGGCAAGCCCGTCCCCGCTGCCGTCCTCGACGCATGGCAGGCCGACGCCGACGGCGCCTACGAGGCCCAGCTCCCCGAGATCGACGAAGCCCGGCTGCGGGCCAAGTACCAGGCCCGGGAGGACGGCACCTACTGCATCCGCACCATCGCGCCCCGGGGCTACGCCATCCCCATGGACGGACCGGTCGGCGAACTGATCGGCGCGACGGACATCAGCTACTTCCGGCCCGCCCACGTCCACTTCCTCATCGACGAGCCCGGGTACCGCAAGCTCATCACCCACCTGTTCCAGGAGGGCAGCGAGTACCTCGACAGCGACGTGGTCTTCGGCACGAAGGACGCGCTCATCGTGCGGTTCACCGAGAAGCCGGCGGGCACCGCTCCCGACGGCAGCCACATCGAACAGCCGTATCTGCACGCCGAGTACGACTTCGTCCTCCAGCCCGGCTGACGGCGACGGGCGGCACGACCGCGCGCATGCCCCGCCGAAAGGGCGAGGAGGCCCGGACGACAGGAAGCCGCCGCCCGACGGGCGACGGCTTCCACCCCCCTCGACCGGACGGCCGGGGTCAGACTCCCCGCGTCTGCGCGGGTTCGAGGATCACGGGAAGCTTCTCGAGTCCCCGGAACGCCGGGAACGGGACCTTGAGCCACGCCGTCTCCGCGGCGGGATCGGCCAGTTCGATGTTCGGGAACCGCTCGAAGAGCGAGGTCAAGGCGATCCGCATCTCCATACGGGCCAGCGGCGCGCCGAGGCAGTAGTGCGCTCCGCTGCCGAAGCCGAGATGGGCGCTCTGCAGGCCCTTCCGCCTGATGTCGAAGGTGTCCGGCGACTCGAACTTCTCCGGGTCACGGTTGGCGGAGGCGACGGCGACCTGGACGAGCGAACCCTTGGGGATGACGGTGTCCCTGATGGTGATGTCCTCGAGCGCGTGACGGAACGTCGCGTTCTCCACCGAGCCCTCGAAGCGGATGATCTCCTCGATCGCGTTCGGCAGGAGCTCGGGGTCCGCCATGACGTCCCGCAGCTGGTCGCGGTGGTTCAACAGGTTGTACACGGCGTTGCCGATGAGGTACGCGGTGGTCTTGTGGCCGGCGAAGAGCAGCACCCAGAGGGTCGAGAGCAACTCGCCGTCGTTCATCGCGCCCTGCTCGTCCTGCGTCCGGATCAGATCGCTGAGCAGGTCGTCGGTGGCGTTCTTCCGCTTACGCGCGATGAGTTCGACGAAATAGTCCCGCAAAGCCCCCTCGGCCACCGCGAGTTTCTCTTTGTCCGCCTTGCTGAAACCGGTACGTGCCACCGTCGCACACCGCTTCTGCGCGTCGTCGCGCTCCTCCTCGGGAATACCGATGAGTTCGCAGATGACGATGAGCGGCAGCGGAAATGCGAAGGACGACAGCAGATCGATCGGCGCGGATCCGGAACAACGCGACAGCAGTTCGTCGGTGACCTGCTGAATCCGCGGACGCAGGGACTCGATACGGCGCGGGCTGAACGCGCTGTTCACGATGCGCCGCAGCCGGGTGTGCTTGGGCGGGTCCGAGAAGAGCATGTTGTCGTCGAGCGCGACGGACGAGTCACCGAAAATGGTGTGGTACGCGTCCATGGCCGCGTACATGTCCTTGCTGATGCGCGGATCCGTCAGGGCGGCCTTCGCGTCGTCGTACCGCGTGATCAGATAGGTCTCCACGCCGTGCGGAGGGGACAGCCGGCACACCGGCGCCGTGTCGCGCAGGCACCCGTACACCGGGTAGGGGTCGGCGCGGTACGAGGCCTCACCACGTGATGCCGCCGCTGCCGCTCTCTCGGTCGCCTCTGTCATGTCCCGTTCGTCGAGCTGAGTCATTCCCACGGCCTTTCTGAATGTTCCCGCTCGCCCACGGGACAGCGGACATATGACGTTCGACCCAGCATTCCCCGGTGCGATATGGACCGTAAACGCCATTCGCCCGATCGCACGACCCCTGCCTGCGGATACGCACCGCTCCACCTTTGGCGGGGCATTCGTGCGGCTGTGCGGGTGATCGCTGAATATCGCTCGGCGGCGCATGGCAAAGAACTAGAAGCGGGCCGGTGACAACGGCCGTCTCAATCGCAGACGCTGACTCCGGAGGAGAACACGCGATGAACGATCGCGGCAACGACTACGTGCCAGTCCTGGTCGTGGGGGGCTCACTCGTGGGCCTCTCCGCATCCGTTTTCCTCGGCAGACTCGGGGTGCAGCACCGCGTCGTCGAGCGACATTCGGCCACTTCGGCGCATCCCCGGGGCCGGGGCAACAACATGCGCACGATGGAGCTGTTCCGCACCGCGGGCCTCGAGCCCGCGATCCGGCAGGCCGCGGCGACGCTGTCGAGGAACCACGGCATCCTCCAGGTGGACACCCTGCACAGCGGAAACCGCCGCTGGCTGTCCGCACGGCTGACCGGCAGGCCGCCGGAGGACGGCGTGTGCTCGACCGTCCGGTGCGCGTGCAGCCAGAACGACCTGGAGCCGGTACTGCTCCAGGGCGCCCGCAGCCTCGGCGGAGACGTGCGCTTCAGCACCGAGCTGCTGTCCTTCACCCAGGACGCCGACGGGGTGAACGCCGTCCTGCAGGCCCGGGACTCCGGTGAGACCCACACCGTGCGTGCCGACTACCTCCTCGCCGCCGACGGTCCCCGCAGCCCCGTGCGCCAGCGACTCGGCATCGAGCACTCCGGTTCGGGAGACCTGTTCCACAACGTCAGCGTCACCTTCCGCAGCAAGCTCCTCCGCGAGGTGGCGGGCGACGAGCACTTCGTCGTCTGCTACGTCACCGAGCCCTCGGGCGACGGCGTGCTGCTGCCCGTGGACAACGAGGAGCAGTGGGTCTTCCACGTCCCGTGGTTCCCCGAGCGCGGGCAGACGCTCGAGCACTTCACCGACAACCGCATCACCGAGCACATCCGGGCGGCGGTCGGAGTGCGCGATCTGGACGTCGAGATCACCGGAAAGGCCCCTTGGCACGCGGCGGACCGGGTGGCGAACAGCTACCGGGACGGACGGGTGTTCCTCATGGGCGACTCGGTGCACGAGATGCCTCCCACCGGCGCGTTCGGTTCCAACACCGGTATCCAGGACGCGCACAACCTCGCCTGGAAGATCGCGGCGGTGCTGCGCGGCTGGGCGGACCCCAAGCTGCTGGACAGCTACGAGGCCGAGCGCCGCCCCGTGGCCCAGGCCACAAGCGCACGCGCGACGCTGCAGGCGGCCCGTGAGCAGCACCCCGGTTACACCGCCAGGACGGCGACGAGCGACTCCACGGATCTGATGACGGTGGCGCTCGGCTACCGCTACGCCTCCGCGGCGGTCGTCGGCGCGAAGGCGGAGGAGCCCATCATCCCGGACGAACTGTCGCTGTGCGCGGACCCCGGAACGCGTGCACCCCATCTCTGGGTCACTCGCCAGGGTGTCACCCTGTCCACCGTCGACATGTACGAGCGCTCCTTCGTCCTGCTCGGCGGGAACGCGGCATGGCGCACAGCCGGCGAGAACGTGGCCGCCAAACTCAACGTGCCGCTCGAGTCCTGCACGATCGGCGCGGGCGAGGAGTTCGACCTGGACACCGGGGACGGCCCGGACTGGGCGTCGGCGCACGGTACGACCCCTGCGGGCGCGGTGCTCGTGCGGCCTGACGGCTTCGTGGCCTGGCGTTCCGAGGGCGAGCCGCGGGACAAGGAGAAGGAACTGGCCGAGGCGCTCCTTCAGGTCCTGGGGCGCTGACCGAACAACGCCCGGGAACCCCGATTCCTCCGGTGCGACCACAGAAATGGGGCCTGTCCATGACTTCACTGCAGACGGCCGACGGCGCGGCTCAAACCGCCGGCGCCGGGCACGGCGGGTCGGCGGAGGGTGACGCGCGGCGCGCACGGGTGGACGTCCACCACCACTACACCGCGCCGGAGTGGATCGACTGGGCGGAGAAGCAGGACATCGTCGATCGCAAGCACCTGCCGCCCTGGACGCAGTGGGACGTCGACCGCGCTCTGACGTTGATGGACGGGGCGGGAATCCGGACCAGTGTGTTCACCGTCGCGATGCTCGGGCGCCTGCAGGATCCGAAGCTGCGCAAGGAGAGCGCTCGTATCGCCCTGCAGGCCGCCGGCGACCTGGCCGACAGCCACTCGGGCCGCTTCGCGTTCTACACCCCCGTCTTCCTCGACAGCCCCGAACTCTCGACGTGGTCGCTCGGCTACGGGATGGACGACCGAGGGGCCGTCGGGGTCAGCGTGCGGACCAGTATGAAGGGCCTGTACCTCGGGCATCGGTCCCAGGACAGGATCATGGCGGAGCTCAACGAGCGCTCCGCCGTGGTCAGTACGCATCCCATGGAGGTCCCCGGCGGGGAGGGGGACCTGCCGGGTGTCCCGCCGTACCTGTGCGACTTCCTGATGGACACGACGCGTGCCGGGATCAGCCTCATCATGAACGGGACCCTGGACCGCTTCCCGAACATCACCTTCATCCTGCCGCACGGAGGCGGCTTCCTCCCGTACATCGCGAGCCGGCTCGAGGTGTTCGGAGGCCATCTGACACCGAAGGTGGAAGCCGCCCGCGTGCGCGACCATCTGCATCGCTTCTACTACGACACGGCAGGTCCCATGTCGCCCTCTGCGACGCCGAGCCTGCTGTCCGTCGTGGGCTCCTCGCGGATCCTCTACGGCAGTGACTGGCCTCCCACCCCGGCCCACCTGGTGACGGGCGTCACCGCACCCGCGCTCGACAACGACCCCGCCCTGGACGAGGGACAGCGTCGCAGCATCAACCGCGACAACGCCCAGCGCCTGCTGCCCGCACTCGCCGGAGACCGGCAGCACGTCTGACACCGCACGCCCGGCGTCCGCGGATCACAACACGCGGACACCGGGCGGCAGTTCGCCGGCGCTCAGGACCGCAGGAAGTCGGCGAGGCCCTCCAGCAGCCGGTCGACGTCGGTGGAGTCGTTGTACGGCGCGAGGCCGACCCGGAGCCCGCCGGTGTCCCCGAGGCCCAGCCGGCGGGATGCCTCGAGAGCGTAGAAGGACCCGGAGGGCGCGCTGACACCGCGTTCGGCCAGGAAGCGGTAGGCGTCCACCGTGCTGCGGTCCTCGAAGGTCATCAGCAGGGTCGCGGTACGGTCGGCCGCCCGTGAGTGCACGGTGACCTGCTCGAGCTGGGACAGTCCCTTGTCGAGCTGCGCCCTCAATGTCGCCTCGTGCGCCTCGAGTTGTTCGAAGGACGACGTCAGGCGTGCGCGCCGGGTGCCGGCGGCGTCGGGGTCGAGCCCGGCGAGGAAGTCCACCGCGGCACGAGTGCCGGCGAGCAACTCATAGGGCAGCGTGCCCAGTTCGAAGCGCTCCGGCACGGTGTCGGCGGAGGGCAGCAGCTTGTCCGGGTGCAGGGTCTCCAGCAACTCGGGGTCGGCGGCGAGAACGCCGAGGTGCGGACCGAGGAATTTGTACGGCGAGCAGACGACGAAGTCGGCACCGAGCTGTTCGAGGTCCACCAGCGAGTGTGCGGCGTGGTGCACGCCGTCGACGTGGAGCAGGGCCCCGGCCTCGTGCACCAGACGGGAGACGGCGGGGATCGGGGGACGGGTGCCGATCAGGTTGGAGGCCGCGGTGAGGGCGACCAGCCGCGTGCGCTCCGACAGGACGGCGCGGATGTCCTCGGCGGTCAGTTCACCGGTCGTGGGGTCGAAGTCGGCCCAGCGGACGACGGCTCCGGCCCGTTCCGCGGCCTGGACCCAGGGTCGGATGTTGGAGTCGTGGTCGAGGCGGGTGACGACGACCTCGTCCCCGGGCGCCCACCCCTTGGCGAGGCTGCGCGAGAGGTCGTAGATCAGCTGGGTGGCGCTGCGCCCGAAGACGATCCCGGACGCTTCCGCGCCGAGCAGGTCCGCCATGGCGCGGCGGGACTCCGTGACGAGGGTCTCCGCGTTGCGCTCTCCGGCGGTTCCGTGGCCACGGTTCGACAGAGGCCGGGCGAGTGCGTCGGTGATGGCCTGGATCACGGGCTGAGGGGTCTGGGTGCCCCCGGGACCGTCGAAGTGGGCGGTGCCGGCGGCCAGGGCGGGGAACTGCGCGCGGATGCCGGTGATGTCGTAGCGCACGGAGGGCTCCTGTCCAGGGCTGGAAGAGACATGGCTGTGCCGGCGGCGTCCGATGCGGAGCCGCTGCACACATGGCATGAAGGTAGCCCAGGAGGCCGGTGGCACAGGGGGCCGGTGGCCGGGCGCCGCGACCGCCGGGCGGGAGGGCGCGCCGTGAAAGAACCGCGGGCGACCCGACCGGATGTCAACAGGCAGGTGCATCGACCTCCGTGCCCGTCATCCGCCCTACGAGATCCAGCCAGGTGGCCCGGATACGGTCGGCGGGAATCCCGCGGTCGCGCATCAGACGGTCCCACAGATCGATGTCGACGAAGGCGAGCAGGGCGAAGGCGAGCATCTCGGGGTCCCCGCCGCCGCCCGCCTCCCGCAGCAGCGCCGTGACATGGCCGTGGAAGGCGTGGTGGATCCGGGAGTCGCTACGGCGTTCGCAGTCCACGTGGCGTACCAGCGCCATGCCCCGGTCCGTGGTGCATGTGGCGCGGTCGAGCAGGGCGCAGCCGAAGGCCGCCAGCCGGTCGGCCGCGGACACTCCCGGTCCCAGCGGGGGAGGGCCCGAGGTGTAGGCCTCCTGGAACGCCTCCTCGGCCTCGTCCAGGAGGGCGAGCAGCAGCCCGTCCCGATCGCCGAACCGCCGGAAGAGCGTGCCCTTTCCGACGCCGGCCGCCTCCGCGACCGCCTGCATCGTCACCTGCCCGGCGCCGCGTTCGGCCACCAGCCGTGCGGCCGCCTCCAGCAGCCGGGCCCGATTGCGTGCCGCATCGGCCCGCTCGGTCGCCGGACCCGGTGAGGGGACGGTCATCGTCCGCTCTCCGGCACCAGCCTCACGTACACCGCGGCGTCCTCGATCCGTACCGGGTACACCGGGACGGCAATCCGCGCGGGCGGGTCGAGGGGCTTGCCGGTCCGCAGATCGAAGCGTGAGGCGTGCAGCCAGCATTCGATCGTGCAGCCGTCGACCTCGCCCTCGGAGAGCGCGACCGCGCTGTGCGAGCACACGTCGCGGATCGCGAAGACCTCCTCCTCGGCATGGACGAGGGCGAAGGGAACGCCGTCCACCTCGAACCGCCGGGGGACGCCGTCCTCCAACTCGTCGAACGGGCAGACGTATGTGTAACCGCTGTTGGGCATGGCTCACCTCGGCCGGGCGATGGCAGTCGATTCGCGACATCCCGTTCACAGGGGTGCATCGAGCGGAATCCCGGCCCGGAGCGGCACATGTGATCGTTGGGCTGGGTCGACCCTAGCGACCTGCTCAGGGTCCGGCCTCCGACCCGGGTCGGGGCCGGCCTCGGTAGTTCGGCCTACGTCCGGTGGCGGCGGCCGGGCCGATGTGCTGTGCGGGCGGCCGGGCTCGCCCGGTGACCCCCGGGTGTCCGCACTCACAGCACCTTGCGCTGGACGAGGGCCGCGAGGACGAGCGCGCCCGGCAGCAGGGGCAGCCAGACCGTCAGGACGCGATAGCCGATGACGGTGGTCGTCGCCAGGCCCACCGGTGTGCCGTAGGCGACCAGGGTGAACACCATCGCCGCGTCCACGGGGCCGATTCCGCCTGGTGCGGGCACGGCCCCGACCGCGGTGCTGGCGGCGAGGAAGGCGAAGACCACCTGCGCCCAGGACAGCGTCATCCCGAGCGACGTCCCGAGTGCGGCGATCACCGTCGCCTGGAACACCGGTGCGGCGGCCGACCCGCCCCACAGGGCCAGGACCCGGCTGGGCATGGTGTGCAGCAGTCGCGCGTCGGTCAGGGCGGTCTGCACGAGGCCGAGCGCCGGGCGGCGCAACTGCCGTACGACCGTCAGAAGCACGGCGGCGACGACGAGCACGATCGCGGTGACCCCCACCGCGAGCAGCACCATCCGTCCGTCCGGGACGAGTTCACCGAGCCTGAGCATCTCCGGGAAGGCCACGAGGAACACCAGCAGCACCAGTGTCTTCGCGATCGGCTTGACCAGCGAGTACAGGGCGAGCGAGGCGGTGGCCCTGGTGAGGGGTATGCCACGGCCCTGGAGGAAGCGCAGGGTGACGGCATGGGCGCCGATGCTCGCGGGCAGTACGTGGTTGGCGGCGCCCGCGGCGAACTGCGAGGCGAGCAGCAGCCCCGGCGGAAGCCGTTCGGGCACGGCGCCCTGGCGGACGACCGCGGCGGTCAGCCAGCCGAGGCAGGTGAAGACCACCGCGACCAGCAGCCACCAGGGGTCGGCGGAGGCGAGCCGGGCCGCGCCGTCGCGCACCGCACGCCAGTCGGTCGCGGCCCACGCGCCGATCAGCAGGAGCGGAAGCAGACTCAGGGCCCGGCGGGCGAGACGACCGACCGAGGGGGAGCGGAGGGGGGCCGGGAGCGGTCCGGGGACTTCTTCGAGCGGCAGCAGGGACACGGCGCACGTCGTCCTTCCGCGTCGCACCGGCGTGATGCGCGGCGGACGGATACAAGGCGAGGCATGGGGACGGCGGAAACCTTCCCTGTGGGCGTGACCGCACGGTGTCCATCAGTCGACGCAGCGTGGGCAGCCGGGCGACGTCGAGCGGCGGCTATCGCAGGTTCCGGTGCGATACGGCGGGGCGCCGGACGGGCGGGCCGGCCGCGGGCGGCGCCGCGTGGCCGGCCGTGACCGCGTTGCGCTGGATCACGACGAGCGCGGCGTCGTCGCCGAACGTGCCACCGCAGAAGTCGAGGATGTCGCGGCGGACATGGTCGACGAGCCCGGCCGGAGTGCCCGTGTCCGTACAGGCGGCGACGCGGTCGGCGAGAGGGTAGAAGCCGTCGCCCCCGTCACGGGCTTCGGAGACACCGTCGGTGTAGAGCACGAGCATGTCCCCGGGGCGGAAGGCGAAGGTGTCGACGGCACCGTGCGGTGCCCGGGGTAGACACATGCCGATCGGGATCGAGTACCGCCGGGGGCCGAGTACGGTGACCTGCGTGTCGCGCAGCCGCAGCGGCGGCGGGTGCCCGCAGTTGAGGATGTGCACCTCGGGCGCGTCGTCCGGGATGTCGATCAGCACCGCCGTGACGAAGGACTCCTCCGCGTCGGTGCCCTCCTTGACGGGCTGGGACAGACTCCAGCACACCGTCGCCTCGAGTTCGCTCCGCAGGTCGGTGAGGGCCGGCTCGCGATGTGCCGCGGTCCGGAACGCGCCCAGTACGAGAGCCGCGTCCTCGATGGCGGGCAGGCCTTTGCCCCGGACGTCTCCGATGAGCAGGCGCGTGCCGCGCCGGGTGGCCACGGCCGCGTACAGATCACCGCCGATGCGGGCCTGGTCCGTGGCCGCCGCGTAGGCGCTGGCGATGCGCAGAGTGCCCATCCGCTCGGGCAACGGCTGCAGCACGACCTGTTGAGCGGCCTCGGCCACCGACCGCACCTGTCTCAGTTCCGCGGTGTGCCGTTCCCGCAGCCGGCAGAAGATCACGGTGAACGCGCTGATCACGACCAGTGCGATGAGCTGGCTCTCGTGGTTCGAGGTGAAGACGCTGGTGCGTATCGCGGAGAGCAGCACGAGTGCCACGATCGAGAGGGCGCCGATGGCCGCCGTGAGTCTGGAACCGCCGAACGACGCGGTGAGCGCCGGTGCGACCACCAGCAGCGGCCCGAGGTGAATCTTCTGCGGCGAGAGGATGTCCGCGACCGTGATCGCCACGATCAGGGCGAGTGGAATCGCCACGAGGCCTCGGTACGACGTCCGGGCCCAGCCGCCACCTTTGTGACGCTGCGATCGCATACTTCATGGATACACCCGGTCGCGGCCACGTGGCATGTGGCTCATTCGGAGTCGGAGGGTGGAGCGAGCGGTCCGTGGTGCCGCAGGAGGGCGTAGCCGACGCCGATGCCCACGGCCAGCGGCCACTCGAGGGCACCGACCACCGCGAGCGCGCCGAGGCCGGCGTACAGCGGCAGGCCGCCCTTGGCGGGGAGAACGCGGCGCACGGCCGTGACGGGAAGGGCCGCGACCTGCTGCACGGCCCGGGTGGCCGTCTCGCTGAGCGGCGGGACGGTGAGAGTGAGGCTGCGCCCCCCGTGTGAAGCCCCGGGGCTTGTCTTCGGCGACGTCGGCCTCGGCCCCGCGGCGGGCCGCTGCGGCGTCTTGGCCCTGGGTGCGGGGCGTGAGGTGCTCTTGCTCCGCGTGGCCGGGCTCTTGCTGCGTGTCGCCGGGCTCTTGCTGCGTGCGGACGGGCGCTTCTCGACGGTCTTCGGCGTGGTCACGGTTCACATCCGTTCGTGGGTCCGGGACTTCGCCCCCCAACGAGGCACAAGCTACCCGCGGGGCAGGGAGCCTGCGAGCCAGGAATCCATTCGGCTCAGCTCGCCGGGCGGTGGCGCGGGAGGCGGGTCAGGATGAGCGGAATTGGACGAGGAACCGGCCCGTCCGGGGAGGTGACACACGATGTCGCTGCTGTCCGGAGTGCGTCTGCCGTTGCCGCTGCCGACCGTGCCACCGCTGCCCTGGGGGTTGGCCGGCGGTCTGGCCGCCGGCGTGCGCGGAGCCGCGGACGTGACCGCGACGCTGCTGGGAATCGAACGGCGGGACGTGTGGTCCCGTCCGGGGCGCTGCCACATCGAGGCGCGCGGGGTACGAGGACCCAGCGGGACCTGGGTCGGCCGCGTCGTGGAGCACGCGCTGGAGCAGCATCCCGGCGTCCTGTGGGCGCGGGTGAACGCGCCGGCCGAGCGGGTCGTCGTCGAACTGGCCTCGCCACCACCACCGCTGCGGGAACTCGTCGAGATCATCGACCACGCGGAGTCCCACGGGGCCGCCGCCATCGGGGGATCGGGCCTGTTCGACGGGTGGTGTCCCGAGCCGCATCACCCGTCGGAGGCGCCCGGCAGGCGCCCGGCGCTCCCGGTTCTCGCGGCGGACGTAGCGGGTCTGCTCCTCACGGCAGCCACGCGGCTGTCGCCGTGGACACCTCTGCCCGCCGAGGTGGGGGCGCTCGCCACGGCCGTGCAGCAGCATCCCTGGCTGCGCCGTGCGGTGCTGCCGGGCCTGAACGCGCAGGACAGCCGCGGATCGGTCGTTCCGGTGCTCAATGCCTTCGTCCAGGGTGTGGCCACGCGCGGCGGCGGCCTCGTGCTCGACGTCGCGCAGCGCGTGGCGCAATGGCGCGAGGCGAACGCGGCACTCGACGCATGGGTGGAGGCGGAGCCCCGGCTCGTGCGGGGACCGCAGGACGCACAGGCCGAGCCGATCGTGGTGGAACGGCCGGCGGTGCACGAGGACGTGACCGCACGCTACGCCGAACGGGCCATGGGGGCCGCCGCGGCCGTCGGTGCCCTGGTCATGCCGTACGCGGGCCCCCGGCGGGCGCTCGCGGTGGCGCTGTCGGGCCTGCCGAAGGCGCCGGAGGCCGGGCGTGAGGGCTTCGCCGCCACCCTCGGCCGGTATCTCGCGCTGCGCGGCGTCGTGGCCATGGACCGCAGTGCGCTGCGCCGCCTCGGGCAGGTGGACACCGTGCTTCTCGACGTGGACGTGCTGCGCGGTGGCCGGCACGAACTGACTGAGTTGGAACTACTCGGGGGCACTGAGCCCACGGAGGTCTCCGACCGGCTCTTCAGCCTGTTCGATCCGGCCGCCCCCGGTCGGATCCGGCATGACGAGGACGGCTGGGTGCTCGGTCCGCTCGAGGACCTCGAGCTCACCGGCCGCACCGGACGGCGGCATGCGGACCGGATACGGAGCCGGGGCGGTGAACTGGTACTGGGCCTGGCCTTCCGGCGCCGTCTGACGGCCGTCGCCGGCGTGGCGGTGCAGACGCTCCCGGGCGCCCAGGCCCTGGCGGCGGCGGCCCGTCGGTCCGGGATCCGGGTGGTCCTCGCAGGCGACCAGCCCTACCCGGAGCTCGGCTTCGTCGACGCGATGGTGCCCGGGGGGAACGATCTGGTGGCGTCGGTCCGCGCGTTGCAGGCGGACGGCGCGGTGGTGCTGCTGGTGTCCGGGAACCGCCGGGCTCTCGGGGCCTCCGACTGCGGCATCGGGGTCCACCGCGAGGGCGAGCCGCCCGCCTGGGGCGCGCACCTGCTGGTCGGCACCGACCTCGACTCGGTCGCGCTGGTCCTGAGCGGTGTCGGTGCGGCCCGGCAGGTCGACCGGGACAGCGCGGTACTGGCCGCGAGCGGCAGCGGAATCGGCGCGGTGGCGGCGATGCGGGCACCGGCCGGCGAGGCGTGCTCGCGCGGTCAGGCGGCGTGCAACACCGCCGGCGGCGTCGCGTTCGGCCTGGGAGTCTGGCGGGCCAGGCAGTTGTGCTCTCACCCCATCACCCCGTCCGTGGAGACCGTGCCCTGGCATCTCATGCCGCCCTCCCGGGTCCTCGACCGGCTGCGCACAAGCGGCGAGGGGCTGTCCGACGAAGAGGCCGCGACACGGGCCAAGGGCGGTTCGGGGTCCGCCACGACACCCGGGACCACACTGCTGTCCGCGTTCGTCGAGGAGCTGGCCAACCCGTTGACACCGGTGCTGGCCGGTGGCGCCGCCCTGGCCGCTGCCGTGGGCTCGCGGGCGGATGCCGTGCTGGTCGCCTCCATCACCGCCACATCGGCGCTGGTCGGCGGGTTCCAGCGAGTGCGGACCGAACGCGCCCTCGCCGAACTGACAGCCCGCTCGGCGGTCGGGGCGCGGGTACGGCGTGGGGGCCGCGAGCAGATGGTCACCGCCGAGGACCTGGTACCCGGCGACATCGTCCTGCTCAGGCCCGAGGACGTCGTGCCGGCCGACTGCCGGCTGCTGGAGGCCGACGGGCTCGAAGTCGACGAGTCGTCGTTGACCGGCGAGGCCCTGCCCGTGCCCAAGAACCCGGCTCCCGTGGTGGCCGCGCATCTCACCGACCGCCGTTCGATGCTCTACGAGGGCACCACCGTCTCCGCGGGGGAGGCGCTCGCGGTGGTCGTGGCCACGGGCGCCGCCACCGAGGTCGGGCGCACCATGGCCACGGCACGGGAGGCGGCACCCGTCACCGGGGTCGAGGCGCGGCTGTCGTCGCTGACCAAGGCGAGTCTGCCGGTGGCGACGGTCTCCGCGCTGGCGGTGGCCGGAGCCGGGATGCTGCACGGCCGCCCGCTGGCCCAGAGCCTGGCGTCGGCGGTGAACCTGGCGGTCGCATCCGTCCCCGAGGGGCTGCCGTTCCTCGTCAACGCCGCCCAGCTGGCCTCCGCCCGACGGCTGGCCGACCACGGCGCGCTGGTGCGCAATCCGCGCACGATCGAGGCGCTGGGCCGGGCCGATGTGCTGTGCTTCGACAAGACCGGCACGCTCACCGAGGGGAATCTGCAGCTCGCGGCCCTCAGCGACGGGGACCGTATGCTCCCCGTCGACCGGCTCGGCGCGCCGCACAAGGCGATCCTGGCGGCCGCGCTACGGGCCACGCCCGCCGCCCGGCAGTCCGAGCCGATGGCCCATCAGACCGATCGGGCCGTGGACGCGGGCGCCCGCCGGGCACGGGTGCCGGCCGGCCGCGGGGCGCCCCGCTGGCGGCGCACCGACACCCTTCCGTTCGACCCCTCCCGCGCCTACCACGCCACGGTGGGCCGCACCGAGGACGGCATCCTGCTCAGCGTGAAGGGCGCCCCGGAGACGGTGCTCGAGCGTTGCAGGCTCAGGCGCCTGGACGGTGCCGAGACGTTGCTCGACCGATCCGGACGCGGCGCGCTCACCGCGGCGACCGAGGAACTCGCGGGTGCGGGACGCCGTGTGCTCGCCGTGGCCGAACGCACCGTGCGACCCGGTGAGGAGCTCACCGACGACGCGGTACAGGACCTGGTCTTCCTCGGATTCGTGGTGCTGGCCGACCCGGTGCGCCCCGGCGCCGCCTCGGCCACCGCCCGGCTGCGCGCGGCCGGTGTGCACACGGTTCTGCTCACCGGGGACCACGCCGCCACCGCCGAGGCCATCGCGGCCGCGGTCACCGGCGATCCGGACCAGACGGTGTGCACCGGACCGGAGTTGGACGACCTGGACGACGACGCGCTCGACGTGCTGCTGCCCAAGGTGGATGTGATCGCCCGGTGCACCCCGCGCCACAAGGTCCGTATCGTCCAGGCGTTCCAGCGTCTCGGACGGGTCGTGGCGATGACCGGTGACGGCGCGAACGACGCCCCCGCCATCCGTCTCGCCGACGTCGGCATCGCCCTGGGGCGGCGGGGCACGCCCGCGGCCACCGCCGCGGCCGATCTGGTCATCGGTGACGACCGTCTGGAGACGATCGTCACCGCTCTCACCGAGGGCAGGGCGATGTGGGCCTCGGTCAGGACGGCGCTCGCCATCCTGATCGGCGGCAACCTCGGCGAGGTCACCTTCGGAGTGCTCACCTCCGCGATCGCGGGCAGCTCACCGCTGAGCGCACGCCAGATCATGCTGGTCAACCTGCTGACCGATCTCGCTCCCGCGCTGTCCATCGCCGTCCGCACCCCGGCCGAGAGCACGGGCGAGCAACTGCTGGAGGAGGGTCCCCAGCAGTCGCTCGGCACCGCGCTCACCCAGGAGATGCTCCAGCGCGGGCTGACCACCGCCCTCGGCGCGGGGCTCGCCTGGACGGGCGCGCGCTTCACGGGCACACAGCGCCGTGCCGCCACGGTGGCGCTGGCCGCGGTGGTCGGCACCCAGCTCGCACAGACCCTCATCAGCGGCGGTACGGACCGTCAGGTGCTGGCCGCCACCATCGGCTCCGCCGCGGTCCTGGTCGGGATCATCCAGACCCCGGGCATCAGCCAGTTCTTCGGGTCCACCCCGCTCGGGCCGGTGGGCTGGGGCATCGCCCTGACGGCCATCACCGGCGCCATGCTGCTGCATTCGGCGTTGAAGCCGCTCTCGTGCCGCCTGGCCGGAATCGGCCTGCTGAACGCGGAGTCCGCGGAGAGCGACGCCGGCGGCTCCGCACCGCCGCAGTCGGCCGCGACCGCCCTCGCCATGGTCCCCCTGACCTGGCTGGGCGGCGCGCTGTCGCGCCTGGGTGTGTCGGTACCGGGTCTCGGACCGTCGGCCGGCCCGGACACAGATCTGCCGTAGGCCCGCTCGGGCACGACGGCCACCGGTGGTTCGGGAGCGGCCGTGCCACGGAGACGCGAAGCCGCCGTCGGCAGTCGGGGATCCGACTGCCGACGGCGGCTTCCGTCCGGCCCGTTCGCGCGCCCGGCTCAGGCCGGGCTGTTGCGCAGCTCCGTCAGCGTCGCCGCGGTCAGCGGTCGAGGGCTGTGGTCCGGATCGACGAGGACGACGGTGCAGTCGGCCGCGTGGGTGAGGGCGGTGGTGAAGCTGCCGTCGGCGAACTGGGCGAGCGGGCCACGTGGAGAGCGGCCCACGGCGACGGTGCGGGCGTGGACGTCCGAGGCGTGCTGGGCCAGCACGCGACCGGCGGCCGCGTGGTCCCCGACGCTGGTGAGGATCTGGCCGGTGGCGGGGATGCCGTGTGCCGCGAGCCGGTCGAGGTGGACGGTCACCGCGGCGCGCGCCTGCTCGGTGTCCTCGGTGTCGACTGCCTGTTCCTCGACGACGGCGGTCTGCTGCACATGGACGACCTCCAGCGGGCTGCCTGCGTCACGGGCGAGCTGTGCCGCGGCGTCGACGATGACGGCGGCCCGGTCGTGTGCGCCGACGGCGACGATGAGCGGAGGTGTGCCGGGCGCGGCCGCGGCGCCGACCGGGGTGAGCGTCGCGGTGACGGGCGGTCCGTCCACGGTCTGCTGTTCGGCCCGGCGGAGCAGGCCGTGCCCGGTGGCCAGGACGGGGATGGCGAGCACGAACGTCGCGGCGCCGACGTAGAAGGGGACGCTCAGGTCGGTGGCGTCGGCGAGCTTGCCGGCGACGTAGGGGGCGAGGCCGCCGCCGATGAAGCGCAGGAAGCCGTAGGCCGAGGAGGCAACGGGACGCTCGACGGGGGAGACGAGCATGACGGCCTGGGTGGTCAGGGTGTTGTTGATCCCGATGAAGGCGCCGCTGACGATGACCGCCACGATGACCACGCCCGGAGTGCTGACACCGGTGGCGATGACGGCCATCACGATGCCGAGTCCGAGCAGGTTGGCGTACAGGACCGGGGCGGTGCCGTAACGGGCCTGCAGGCGCGGCGCGAAGAAGACGCTGAAGGCCGCGACCAGCAGGCCCCAGCCGGTGAAGACCAGGCCGAGCTGATGCGCGTCCAGCTCCATGGGGTAGGGGGCGTAGCCGAGCATGGTGAAGAAGCCCCAGTTGTACAGCAGGGCCATGATGCCCATGGTCAGCAGTCCGCGGTGGCGCAACGCCTTGAGCGGGGCCAGGGGCGAGGTCCGGTGTTGCGGTTTGGGCAGGGAGGGTACGAAGGCGATGGTCGCGGCCAGGGCGATCGCCATGAGGACGGCGACCCCGAAGAAGGGGCCGCGCCAGCTGATGGCTCCCAACTCGCCGCCCAGTAGCGGGCCCACGGCGATACCGAGGCCCAGGGCAGTTTCGTACAGGATGATCGCGCCGCCGAAGCCGCCACTGGCCGAGGCGACGATGACGGCCAGTGAGGTGGCGATGAAGAGCGCGTTGCCGAGCCCCCATCCGGCGCGGAAGCCGACTATGCCGTTGATGGAGCCGCTGGTGCCGGCCAGTGCGGCGAACACGACGATGATGACCAGGCCTATGACCAGGGTGCGCTTGGCGCCGAAGCGGCTGGAGACCCAGCCGACTATCAGCATCGCCACCGCGGTGACGATCAGGTAGCTGCTGAACAGCAGGGAGACCTGGCTGGGCGTGGCGTGCAGGCTCTCGGCGAGGGCGGGCAGGATCGGGTCGACCAGTCCGATGCCCATGAACGAGATGACGCAGGCGAACGCGACGGCCCAGACGGCCTTGGGTTGTTTGAACGGGCTGGCGGCCGTCCCGTGCGATGCACTCATTGCAGTGTTCTCTTTCGAGCGGAGTCGTTGAGTTCGAGCGGTGTCGGGAGTGCGCGTGATGGGGGTGAAGGAGGCAGGGTTCAGGAGCGGGCTTGGCGCTGCTGGATCGCCCGGGCGAGAGCCGGAAGTGCGGCCTTGACCGCACGCTGCTCGGGACCGGTCAGTTCCTCGACCAGTTCCTGCAGCGCCTCGGCGTGCTCGGTGCGGCGCTGCCGGAAGACCTCGAGGCCGGTCTCGGTGGCCTGGACCAGTACGCCTCGCCCGTCGCTGCTGTCGGCGACGCGCCGCACCAGACCGGCGCGCTCCATACGGGTGACGAGCTGGGTCATGTTCGGCTGGGAGACCCGTTCGGCACGGGCCAGTTCGGTCAGCCGATACGGACCTTCGCGGCTCAGTCGGCCCAGGGCGGACGCTGCCGCGATGCTCAGGCTCGCGGTGGTGGCGCTGGAGCGTACATAACGCACCAACTGCTCCACGGCGATCATCAGGTCCTCGGGTGATGCCGCGGGGGTCTCAGGGTCCATAACCCGATTATGCATAACCGCATTATGCATCTAGGTGTAGTGCGAAACAATAGTTCGGTCGGGTTGGGTCGGGCCGATGGGGCCGTGGCCTGTTCGCCGGCGTCCCGAGGCCGGAGCCGGAGGGGCAGGGGCTTCTGGAATAGACAGACCTGTCTGTTAGTTTGTGCGGGTGCCCGAGCGTCGTCGGGCCCCGCACGGAACGAGGTGGCCGTCATGCCTGCGACAGTGAAGCGACTTCCCGCCCGGGAGCGGATCCTGAGCACGGCCGGTGAACTGTTCGCGGCGCACGGGCTGCGCGGGGTCGGCGTGGACCGCATCATCGCGGACTCGGGCGTCGCCAAGGCCACCCTGTACGCGCACTTCCCGTCCAAGGACGCGTTGGCGGCGGCGTATCTGAGCCGTACCGACGACTCCTGGCGCGGCAAGTTGCGCCGGGCGGCACTCGCCGCGGGAGGCGACCCCCGTGAGCAACTGGTCGGCATGTTCGACGCCGTCGCCGAGTCCTACCGCCGCCACGGATTCCACGGCTGCCCGTTCATCAACGCGGCCGCCGAGAGCGAGCCCGGCAGCGCGCCGTACACCGTGACGGTCGAGCACAAGCGGTCCGTCCGCGACTGGGTGCGCTCCCTGGCCGAGGAGGCCGGCGCCGAGGACCCGGACGAGCTGGCGCTTCAGCTCACGCTGCTCATCGACGGCACGCTGGCGGCGGGCAAGCTCGAGCAGAACCCCGCCATGCCGACGGCCGCCAAGGCCGCGGCGCGCGCCCTGGTCGACCTGGCCGTACCCGCCGGCCGCTGATCCCCGACCTCGCCCCCCGGCCCGGCGCCGGGGGGCGGCCCGACCCCTCGACAAGACAGACCTGTCTGTCCGAAAGGAAAGACCGACCATGACAGTCCGCACCCTGGTCCTGCTCGCCCATCCCGACCTGGGCCGGTCCCGGATCAACTCCGCGCTGGCCGACGCCGTACGGGACCTGGACCATGTGACGCTGCACGACATCCACGCCGCCTACCCCGACCGGGTCATCGATGTGACCGCCGAGCAGCGACTGGTGCGCGAGCACGACGTGATCGTCTTCCAGTTCCCCTTCCACTGGTACTCCGTCCCGGGTTTTCTCAAGCAGTGGCTGGACGAAGTGATGCTGCGCGACTTCGCCTACGACTCCGGGCCGCTGCTCGGGGGCAAGACCCTCCAGCTGGTCACCTCCACCGGAGGTGTGGAGGAGGCCTACCGTCCCGGCGGCTTCCATCGCTTCACCATGGCGGAGCTGCTGCGGCCGCTGGAACAGACGGCGCACCGCATGGGCCTGGCGTACGCGGAACCCCTGGTCCTGCACGATGCGCGCGGCACCGGCGACGAGGAGCTCGCCCTGCACGCCAAGCGCTACCGCGAACTCCTGGCGAGCCTCGGCTGAGCGCCGCCCGCCGCGCCCTCGGTCGCCGAGCCGGGCCGGGGGAGGGGCCCGGATACGCGATCGACGTTCCGCACACGGCCGCACGGACGGGCGTCCGGCCGCCGACGACGGGACGGCGCTCCCACCCCCGCCGCCCGCGCGGCCGGCAGGCAACGAGCCGGGCCGTGCAGTGAAGCTGCACGGCCCGGCCGAAGGCGCCCCGAGGGCGGGTGGTCAGCGGCGGCGCCGGGTGACGCCGGGCAGTCCCACCATCCGCCAGATCCTGACTTCACGCACCAGCCCGGGCATCTCCCTGAGCAGCACGGCGGTCGCCAGGCCTGCCACGAGCAGCGCCTCGGCGATCAGTACTCGCTTGGCCATGTTCGTACTCCTAGGTCGTCGTCCGCGGTCGTGGGTGCCGTGTCACCCCGGGGGGAGATTCGGCATGGTCCTCGCGATCGCGTTGTGCTTCCTCCAGTGGACTCCGGTCGAGCGCCGCGCGTCGGCCGTCCCGTCCTTGTGATGTCCGGTCTGACGGCTGTACGGGCCCAGGTTGCCCTGGTGCAGTCCGGAGACGTGGGTCGGTGTGTCGGGCCGCACGTCCGGCTTGCCCACTCGGATGCTTCCCATCGTCCGCTCCTTGCCGGTCTACGGTTGTTCGGTCAGTTCCGCGAA
>Ga0102590_1002021_pt1 | contig 26177 bp, 32 predicted proteins | sample AraplaMF_Col_mMF_FD_76859 | JGI IMG/M metagenome (GOLD analysis project Ga0102590, IMG submission 76859) | Arabidopsis root microbial communities from the University of North Carolina, USA - plate scrape MF_Col_mMF | ecosystem: Host-associated > Plants > Roots > Endosphere | place: USA... | reverse complement strand
CCACTGGAATTATGGGCCTCATCCATGATAAAAATGTTGTCTGTAGCTAGTGCACGGAGAAAATGAGGCTTTTCCGGCTTTTTATCCATGCTGTTGAACTGGCTGTAAGTCGCCACTACAAAATCATATTGGGCTGGCAGCTCCCTGCTGGCAATAATGTCCTTCTGTTGTGCCGGTTCGGGGGCCTGATAGATAATATCGCCATCCTCGTCCTTGATGTCAGTCTTGGATTCACGGGCATTGACAATAAAAGGACGTAGATGTCCGCTGCCGATGGCCTTCAGGTCGCGATAGATGTCGGAGAACAGGTTGGTTTTTTCCGTCAGGAATACGGGACGCAATTCTTGATGGGCGGCATAGCGAATAATGGAGGCAGCTACACGCCCTTTTCCGATACCAGTTTGATCGCCGATGATCATCCCCTGTCCCCTTGCTTCTATGTTGTAGATAGCCACCCCCACGGCATCTATTTGTTCGGCACTTAGGGCACGGCAGAGCTCAACTTTCGTGACATAGCCGAGCCGGTGACGCACGAAGTTGTCCATGTCGCCGCCCACCTCCCGACGGATACGGTCTACGGCGCTATGAGTCTCATAACTCATACTGTCGGGTACTTGTGTGTCCAGCACCACGCAAGCCTGGGAAGCGGGTACATAAGGTGCGCCAAGGGTTTCGTCCGTAATGGAGATTTTATATCCTCCTTTTTCAATACTTTTTAAATATTTACTTAAAACACTTTGCCGGAAACGAACGCCTTTCACAAGCCCGGTATCAGTCACTAATGATTTGAACTGAAGGAGATGATCGTGTATGTATCTATCAACCACCTTCGCGTCCTCCAGCCAGGTCACGTAGAATTTTCCCCGTTTGAGAAGCAGAACATTTGAAGAATTGTTGTTTTTCGTCTCCAGGTATGTCTGGTAATCTGCTATGTCCTGCTCTATTTCCGTCTTAGTGGGTGGTTTGTCTTTGTCGTCCTTTGCCCGCTCGTTCTCGACGAACATGGTATTATACCCCGCGTCCTTTACCTGCTTGTTGATCTTGTACCTATCCTCTTTAATTAGCCCAAAAGTTGCAAAGAAGGGAAAGCCATGGCACCTAATGTATATTCTCTTAGTAATGTTTGATAAGATTACAGCATCGATGTCAAACGTCGTGTAAATGGTAGGTAGTTCAAACAGTATGACGGTTTCAGGAAATTCTTGTTTCATTCGCTGCCATTCTTTGAACATTGTTATTTCATTAACAAGGCCGCGACTGGTAATATAATTTCTGCCGGATAAACCATTTAGGCTTTCCTTCAGCTTTTTCAAAATGGCATTTGCTTCTTTTTCGAGCTTTTTCATGCCTTCATTTGTTTCAGTAAATAAAGCGGGTAAGTCTGAGCTTCTGAAGGTAAGCTGTCTCATTGCTGTCATCACCCGGTCAAACAGATCGTCAAAACTGCGGACCACTACATCCAAATGAGGGTTCTGAAGCGGAGCTACTCCTTCCGGTTGGGGCTTGCGCCCGGCAATGAGGATCAGCCGGGTATTAAAGCCGGTACCTTGTCTGCTATACAGCCGTTTGCCTTCAATATTGATAACATCCACCACGTAGTACCGGCTGTATAGGAAATTAAAAAAGATCCGGTTGCGGCCTGCCTGTATACGGCCTTTCTCATCCCAAACGGTGTGCCCGCCTATAATTATAGCCGCTTTGCCGTCATCTTTCATGCAATCTAACGCCCGAAGAGCCATTAGGTGTTCCAGGCTGGTGATACGGTAGTCCTCAAAGAAGATGGGTTTATCAAGTACACCGAAAGGAGGATTGGTAAGAACGGCATCAAAATGTTTTTGCCATCGGTGGAAAGGTTGAGAGGCGTCTTGCTGGAGCGTATCATAAAAAGCCTGTGATCTCAGGTTACGGTTGCGCACCTGATCGATCTCGTTGACGATGAAATACTGCGGTCGTCCTGCAATGGTCAGCAGCCCGTTACCGGCACTCGGCTCAAAGAATACTTCCTTTCCGCCCGTTTCATCAATGCCGCAGAAAATGCCCATCAGGTAGCCAATTGGAGCTGGGGTACTATATTGCTGTAAAAGGATAGATTGGCTGGTACGGTGTGACAGGTTCACCTGCCGGTTGTAGAGGGCTACTATTTTTTCAAATCGCTGTTGTACTGTTCCCCTGCTGTGTGCATACTGACGCGCAACTTCTACAATGGCTAGTTCTGTTAGTTCTTTTACTTCAGTCTTGTCGGTTATGCGATATTGGCCTGCTGCCAGTTTCTCTAGGCTGTTTTTTGTATGCTGACCGGCTTTGTCCTGTTCCAAAGCTTCTTTGATCCTCTGTACGAACCGTTCTTGGTTTAAATTTAATGGCCTGACCTTCGTTGACATAAATACGACTATTTAGGGAGATCATGAGCGCCTGCTCTGGTATTGACAGTTGTTTTATTTCCGTTTGTTCCTTCGTTCCTCATCTGCTCTGCTAAAGCTTCACCGATCAGAGAACCAGTAAATGCACCGATCATCACAAGGGCAGTATCGTCCCTGCCGGATGCACGGGCATAAGAATAAAACAGCAGTGAGGTAATAAGGGTTGTCGCTGAGATGATCAGCTTATCTGGTTGTTGCATAAGAAGGCTATTTGTTTGTTGTAGAGTGTCACAATTATCCAGCAACGCCACGGTATCTGACAGGTTTTTCCCGGTGTCGATTTGCCGCTGTAGCTTTTGTTCCAATGATGCCGCTTTACGTTTAGTTCTGGATAAAGCATTTTCGATATCAGCCATCTGCGTCCTCAATTCAGCATTCTGGAGCTGCATTTCGGAAAGGCGCCGTTCGTAGGGAACAAGTGCACAGGCAATGGTGGCATCATGGCTAACGGGTACACTGGTTGTTGCTGGTTGCTGTGGCTTCTTACATCCTGAGAAAAACCGATTGGTGGAAACGCATATCACAACCCCCAGAATAAAGAAGATAACACGGGCAATGCCCATAATTTTAAGAAGCATAGACTTGGTAATAACTGTTTTAGTGTTCATGTTATTGATTTAGTAATGAATAAAATGTTACTGTCTGCGTTCCATACTGTAGCCGAAGCATCCAGCTGCCACCATACTGGCAATGCCCCAAAACATAAATTCCGGTATATCTCTGCCAAAGAACTACTGGCCGATCCAGCTTGCCAGCAAAACAAGGATCAGAACACATACCACTACTTCACGTAACGAATAATTGCCGCTCTTGTCTTTGAGCAGTTGGGTCAAGAACTGTTTCATAATGGTTTTGATTTTACAAGCTGGTATGAAAGGAGGGCCAGTGCCGTGGCGGCGAGCGTTGCGCTTAGTATAATGGCTACTGGCCGGACGAAAAAGGGCTACTTGCTATAAACCCACCGGCGCGGGCTAGGCCCGCATCCGATAGGTCTGTCTGTTGAAGTAGGGTGTAGGTAAATTTATTGCCGTACAACTGCTGATGCCGCCTGCATTGGTTCATGAAGGCGTTGAAATCTGTTCCATTGGCAAAAACCTGGCACCCAGCGGAATAAGCCGCTACATACTTGGCAGTTCCATTCTGTTCTGCACGATGAATATTAATGCCGAACAAACCGGTTTGTTCCTTCCCGCCAGCAAAGTCCAGCTTATCATTTTTGTTAAAATCTCGGATGACTGTTACCGGACTGATTTGCACGAGAGCAGTATATAACCCTCTATGTAAGCCAATCCCATAAGCATTCGCATATTGCCCTGGCTTCAATATAGCAGTACCAGAACCGTTGACCGGGCGGGTTAGGTAGTACATGCCTGGATCAGTTGTTGCCGGGTACTGGAAGAGCTGCCAGCGTGTTCCATCTGAGTAAAACAGGCAGATAAGGTCATCAAAGGCGTTGGGCAAATTACTGTCGGCACGGATGCCTATAATATTTAACTCAAATGGCCGCGAGAAAACCCGGTATCCCTTGGCTAAAAGAACTTGCTTTAAGTGTTCCACCATTTCTTCAGTCATTAGTAGTGAGTGAAAAAAGTTAAGGCTGGCTTAGCTTCTTGGATTAAGAGGGGGAGCTGGTAATATTACGCTGCCTTCAGGAAATCAGGTACATAACTTGCAAGCCACTGTTGCAGGTCGAATCCAGGATTCGGGTGTGAATACACATAAAGCTTATCGGCAGCTGCGATTTTCGCATGAGGGTAGCATTCACAGAGCTTTACTAAGGTGTCAAATAGTGTTTCGTTCTGTCGCGGAGTGCGGCAGTCCACGCGATTACCCTGCTTGTCCAGACCACCTATCAGCGCTAGCTCAACGGTTCCATCCTTCGCGGAGACTGGTTTAAGGTTCAGTAATTTACCGGCCTTGGTGATAAGATAGTGATAGGGCAGAATATCCAGCTCACTGAGCAGCATGTCTGGTTTCGTGCCGGTACTATGCACTATAATATAACGTACGTTACTCAAGGTGAAAGCAACCTTTCGGTACTCTTTTTTCGTTTTGTGTAGCTTTATGGATTCTGCATTCATGGCATTAGCATTTTTAAGGTGATAGAAATAGGTAATGAAAGTGTCAGCCAGTCTATAACGGTCTTACACAACCAGAGTGAACCAGAAAGTACTTACCCTTGTTAGCGAAAAGTACGTATTGTAGGCGGCGGGCTACTTCATGCCCAAGCACCATGCGGGCGGGCACTTTGACGGCTGTTGTTGCATCCACCCATACTTGCGTTGGACGTACTGTAATGATGGGTATGCCATCGATCCCGGCCAGGCTCCATTTGCTGCCGTCATACATAAGCCCCATAGTGGCAAAAGCAAGGCGCAACTGCTCTTTTTGGCTACTACTCTTAAAGGTGCTTAGTAGACCATTGACAAGGGTTTGCCGCACTCCGTTCAAACGGTACTTTTTGAAGGAGTCGGAAACGGCGCTGTAATCTGCACTGCTCCTGATGTTTTTTAACAGGGACACAACGGTAGAGAAGTCCTTACGGATGGCGGCATTGTAAAGTTTCGTACCGAGCGTGGGGAGATCAGTACTCTCCACATTACTATTACCCTGAACCAATACGTTAAACAGCGTTTCCGAAATAGTACCAGGAAGTTTTACCTTTTTGAGGGCAGCAGTGGTTTCAGCACCAAACCCACCGTCAGCACCATATTTAGGCAGGATGGTACGCCCATATTTTCGGATCAAGGCTTCCTGAAGAGCACGGACGTTCTCGCCCTTGCTGCCCCGTTTCAACGGAAAATCGTCACTGTTGCCGGTTGAGGAGCTGCCGCTCCTTGATCCGCTGCTTGTGGAGGGCAATACGGGCAAGGGGGTGGCAATCCTATCCGGTACATAGGGTGGAGTAGCAGTACCGCCCGGTAAGGGCGATATTATGTCTGTACCCGTAGGGCCGATTGTTTGACGAAATAATGTTTCATCCAGGTTGGACGTATTTTTCTGTCTGCGTTTTTTTACATACTGCCAGCCCAGGTAGCCCACGACACCAACTGCACCAATGGCGAGAGTAGTCAACACAATGTCGCTGGCCATTGTTTTACCTTTTGTTCTGCCAGGTGACGGCGACGAAGATTTTCTTCTTTTCATCATTTTGGTTTTTGCTGGATGATCTGCATGAAAGGATTGTACTCCCAAAACTCCAGTTCGCTCCTTAAGTCGGTGGAGAGATCGCGCCCGTACATACTTTTATACGCCGCTGCCGTATAAGCAAAAGCTGTCTGCGTAGGTATCTCCATAAATACGGTACGGATCGCCTGCTCGTCCGTTCCAGGCATAAAGCCGTAGTTTTTATCGAACGCCGCTTTCAATCTGGCGGCCCAGCCCTGCACCTTTGCCGCTGTCAGTATATTTGTTGCAGTGTTGGCGTTATACTGTTCCGGTTTGGCGCTGATGATGGCGAGCATTTCATTGTATTCACTGGACTGCAATTCACTTTCCATATCGGTAAGCAAGGAGCGGTTGTACAGCCTGCGGTACGAATCGATGATCTGTCTGAAGAGCTGTTTGGAAGGAATCCGGGCAACTACCTGCCTGAGCATATCCATGTTTGTTCCCCACCACCCATCGTTGTCAAAAGCCATCTTTACCTGCTTAGCATAAGTCGCCGGGCTTCCGTCTTCATAAGTCAGCCGCTGTTCGGCCTCTGCTTGCCGCTTATGTACTGCGCTGCGGATCAGGATCACTGCACCACCCAGGACAATGATCCCAGCCAGTGACCATGCCAGCTTTTCGCGAAGGGAAAAATTTTCCTGTTCCTGGCGATAATCATAACGGTTGTATGTTAAGGAATGCGGGTGATACATACTTTGTGCTTAAACGCCTAAATACTTTTTTGCTAGTGCCGTTTTTACCGGGTCGTGTTGAACAACGTGAGCCAGCTTCACCAGTTCCTTAGCAGACAGTTTGGTGGCAAGGGCGGTAAGGGCTTTTATTTTTTGTTCCGCATCTTCCATAGTTTTGGCTTCAATGGTCAGCGTGAAATTGTGTTTTGTCATCATTTATTGTGTTTATCTGATTGTAATAGTTCTATGACTACGTTAATCTGCTGTGGATTATCCGTGAGATAGCCAATGATGTTAAGTACCCCAACCATCTGTCTTTCATCCAGCCGTTGCTGCATTTGCTCCAGAAGGGCAAGCCGGTGACGGGTATTTTCATCCAATGCAGGTTCCTGACGTTGATAAGAAACCTGCCCTTCAGGTTCTGAAGTGTCGCCCGACGGGAGGGGAGGGGTAGCATCTTCAATGCCAAGCAAACCAGCAAGCGCTTTGCCTGCATCACTATTCCGGGCGCTGTTCCGCAAAACGCCCATGATGATAGAGGCTCCCAGGTCGCCTAGCTTAATCATACGGCCCTTTCCGTCCTGTTCCAGCTCAGTAATGCGGTTCTGTAACTGATCTGCGTATTGTTCTGCTTCTGTAAGCTGTGTTTCGGTTTCCAGCAACTTCTCGCGTAGCCGTGCCAGTTCATAGTCCTTATCCCGTTCTGCCAGCTTTTGTGCAATCACTCCGTCTATTTCACCGAGCGTTGCAACTTGTTCCGGTGATCCTTGCTGCTGAAAGGAAAAGGAATAGCGGGTGTTCCGGTTGGTACCGGGGCCATCATACAAGAGGAAGGATACATTGCGGGTATTGTCCCGGATCTCCTGTTCATATTCGTCAAACTCAATCAGATCATTGGTACGCGGCACCACTTTAAAGCCATCCACAATAATCTCAAAGTCACGGGGCCTGCCTTTGTCCGCTTCACGCTGCAAGCTGCGGCGGATGCTGTCAATGCGGCGCTGATCGTATTTTTCTTCAACTATGGGCATGTGTTCATCAGTTATTGGTAAGGAATGGCTTGAATGAACAGTATATGTGCCGGCTTGTCGGCCTGTAAGTTCTTCATCACTATTGTCCCGCTGTGTTCATACTGCAACTCGTTAATGTTAGCGAGCGAAAGATCAAACAGGCCATCATCGCTGCGTATCTGTACCATTTCTACAGGCTCCATCAGTACTAACAATTGACCGGGAAAGCAATTTTTTACTTCTTGGCCAGCCGCCAGCACAAAGTGACGGAGCCGCAGATCATATCGATCACCGTGCCCCAGCTCTGCCATCCGTTTATGGATATAGTCTATAACTATTGCACCATGCATTGTTCAGGAGTATTATATAGATCGTTGACAGTTACCCACAAGTAAATACTCAGCCGGTAGGTGATGTCGCGGGATTCACCGATGCCCCAGGTGTCTGTGTAGGTGCCGTGCAATACGCGTGGGGCAGTGATATCTAGGATGTCTGGCTCCCGGTGTCCGCTGTGAGCTGCCGCATTCACTACCAGCCAATCCCACCCACCAAAACCCGCTATCCAGGTACCATTACCATTATATCCAAGATCAACAGGGATCATGGTATTAGTCTGTACTTTGACGTAAGAACTATAGAAAACGCCTTTATCCCCTGTCGCCCGAAGGGAAAGAAGCCCCCCTGTTTGATCCCGCCGCCAGGGCATTAGCGGGCGGCAGTAGCGGTTGCGGATTCCTGTCTCGATGCCGACAATGCGCACTACATCACGCGGAATAGTGATCTGGAAGCTCACAATCTGGCCCCGGCGACGGATCAATACATGATGATGCAGGACGGTAGATAACAACTTATTGGACATGTCAGTCAGTTTGTACGCAGTTGAGGTAAAGAGATACCCGGTATGGCTCAAAAGCGGAGCGCGTATCTTCTCTATCTATATATGTGATTTTTACATGGCCGTTTCCCGCCGGAAGATCGCCTACTTCATAGTAACGGTGATTGGGAGAAAGATTAATGCCGGTCATCAGCAGCTTGCTTTCGTAGTTGTCGGGTAGCACTTCGGCTTTGTTGATCTCAATACGCTGGCTGCCCCTGTAGTATAGCAAATCGTCTTTGTCCGTGGTAACCAAGATGCCCTTTATGGTCGTAATATTCTTCTCCAGCTCAAAAATCTGTGTCACTACTTGCAAAGCTGTGTTAATGAAGATATCGAAACGTTTTTTTACGATGCTCATAATCTGATAATTAACTGTTGATAATGCCACCAAACTGCCTGTATGCCTGTAGTAATGCTTGTAAACTACGCTCGCCCTGGCCATATCCGGCGCCAGGAAAGGACGCCCATATCTTATGGCATTTGTCAATGGCTAATGCGATCCGGCCTTCCTGCACATCTTCAAATGCCCCTCTTCTTCTTATCAACTCTATGGCAGCTTTATCCTGTGAGGATGGGGAAAAGTCTGGAAGTTGAAGTTGTCGTTGTAACTCTGACCATGTTCTGTACAGAAATTGATATGCCCCGGCTGCGGTACTGATAAGTCCTCCTTTACTGATCGCCCTATTGGGATGCTTTTGAAAGCCGGAGAAAAGGCCGCCGCCGTACATCATGCGATAGGCATTTGTGCCTAGTGTGCCTTCTGCATACTGGATCATAAGAAGAAAGGCTCGGATGTTGCGAAGAGATGTACCAGGTGGCAATGCGGACGGCCTTTTGCTATCGGCAGAAACACGGTAGGCTAAAAACAGGGCAGGGGACAGTAGTGCAATACTGATCGCCACCGTTCGCCAAACCGGCTGCATGGCTTACGGTGTTGTTATAGTGCCGTGCAGGCTACAATAGATGTATGTATTCGGCGGTATCCCGTCCTGCGTTCCCAATTCCACGGTAGCCTCTATTAGTATATCATCTACAATCAACCTTGGGTTGCTCAGCTTGTAGTAGCCAATCGGAACATAGTGGAAGTTGGATGTCTTGAAAATGGCGATAGATGTCTCCGGCATGAGTTGCTTCTTGTTGGCCTTTAGGTTGAACTCGCCGTTGATAATCGCCGGAAAGTTTTCAAGCCCTTTGAAGTCCGTTGCGATGACTTTATCTTTAGTCGCGTCTGCGGCTGTACCCGCCAGAAGTGTAATCCCGGAAACAAGTAAACACTGGTTTTTTGGCAGCTTTGCATTACTGATATTGCGAAGCCCTGTTTCACGGTCGTCTTGGGTTTCCCAAAGCTTGATAGTGCGGCTTGTAACGGGTTTGATCGAATAGATCATTGTATCCGCTAATCGGAGTTCACCGCTTTTTAGACCCGCCTGAACATAGCTCGGCAGCTCTGCAAACTGTTTTTCCATCTCTGCGCGACTACCACGAGATGGCATACCCGGAGTAGCCAGTTTGTTGATAGTGCGCTGCCTTCGGATGGGGTTCATCCTGCGAAGAGCGCCCATTACTTCCTCTCCCTCCTGGCCATCAATACCGATTAGCGCTCCAGCGTTATTGTATTCTTCCAGCGCTCCTAAGCCTTCTAATCCTAACATTGTTTACAATTTTAATAGTGAAGAATAATAGTGTACAGTAGATATGTAGCTGTAACGGGTTAGAAATTATGGCCCGATATATCGTCGTCCCCGTCTCCATCCATGCTCTCAAGATCGGGTTCTACCGCATTCAATTCTGGCGCTTTGCCTACTTCTGGTTGGTAGTTGCCCATACCCGCTCCCTGTAATCGCGACATACCGGCATCCTGTACCTGTTGCTCGATAGCATCCAGCGCTGCGAGGTCGCTGTACAGCTCAGGGTTGTCCGTTGCTCCGGCCATTTGTCCGTAGTCGAAGTATTGCAATTCACCCACGGTGCCGCTTACTACGGGATCACTCTTTTTAACGAGTTTGTCCAAGTAGGTGCGTTCCATCATGCTTTGCTTGAATGCCTGCATGCGCTCTTTAATGCCGTTCATGCCATCAAGGCCGCTAACGGCACTGCCGACTATGTTGCCGGAAGCCATCATGCCAAGACCTACCGTGCTGGCAAGTGTGTTACCGGCGTAGTGGCCAAGGCCAGTGATGGTAAGTCCAACCAGGAAAGCTGGTTTGCCGATCAGCGCGGCACTCAGCCCGCCAATCAATACCCCAACTAGTACATCTTTGCCCGTTTCCATTGCGGTATGCTTAACGTTGCCTTTTGTTTCCAGGCGGGAGGACAGTTGCGCGATCATGGCCTTTTTACTTGCTTTCTGCTGATAGCGATTACGTTTTGCCATTTTTTTTGTTTTGATAAGTGATAGATAAAGTGATGAAGAAGGCTTACAGCAGTGCAATAGGCTTTTTCCGGACAGGATTCTTGCCACCTTTACGTTTCCATCTAGTTGATATCCCATTAAGTGAACGGGAACGAGGAGCTGGCGCACTTGCTGCAGGCTTCATCATTTTCATGCCGATTGCAATGATGGTCAGACCGCCCGCACCAATGCAAACCGGAAGGAGCCATTTTTTGTTTTTCTGCCAGAAACCACCGTCTGCTGATCCACTGGCAGGATTTGAATCACTGTCATCCGTAGTTGGAATGGCCATACGGGAAGCCGATGTGGAAGAAGGAGCAAGAGCATTGGTACCAGTACTGTCTTCAGCGCTGAACATGGCTGCTGCTTCTGCGGCTGCCGGGTTATTAGTTGTAGCAGCAGGGGCTGCCGTTTTAACTGCTGCGGCATCACTGTCACCGGCGGCGACGGCTTCGTCAGAGAAATCTTCAGACCCTTCTGTTTTTTTGCCCTTGAAGATATCTCCTACTTTTTTAAGGCTGGCGGCAATGGCGGCTATAACACTGCTGGCGGCGGCTACCGTTGCAAGGGTGACCGGTTCTCCCAACTCACCAAAGCCTTCAAAGCCATCCATGCCTTGCACGTTTTCCTCATAATAGATTTCTGGGCCAAGCAGTTGGGCAAGTGGAGTATGGATATTCATTGCTTCAATGCCATTGTCTAACGGGAGGTCGCCCAACCCCAACAGACCATTGACCGCCTTGTCTTTGTTTCCTTTCCCTTTTAAAATGGCCTTTTTTAGATTCTTTGGATTGCCACCGGCTCCGTGAAAGATGTTATCGAGCTTCTGCCGGGTCTTTACAAGCTGTACGTACCGTTGCAAGTCGATGCCCTTGGCTTTGGCCTTATTGGGAGAGAGATAGCTCCAGCGGAGGCGGCTGGCAATTTTTCCAATATTGAGCTTCATAGCCACTAACACGCCGTTCCGCATGAGCAGAGTTGCGGGATTAATCTTGTTGATCACGTTGAGCGCCTTCTTAAAGAATCCCTTTTTCTTTTTCTTTTCCCCGCTTGGTGGCTCCGCATCCATATTTTTCAGGGGATCATCTTCTGGGGCCGCCTGTTTTTTCTTTTTCTTTCTGCCAAAAAGGCCCAATTCTCCAAAGTCGTCTTCTTCCCCGTCCAGTCCATCCATTAAGCGATCTTCGTAACCGGCATAAGGCAACGCCTCCAGCCCGTTTAGATACTGTAAATCCATCGTGTAATCTTTTTTTTCGGTAAATGGAACTTCATAGTCGAATTGGTTGGTTACACAATCCAGCGTAATGTAACCACCGCCATACGGTACTATCGGATAAACATGCTGAAAGTGAGCCTTTCCATACTTTGTGATTCGCAGCTGGTGAGGAATATTTAAGTTAGTCAGTATACTGGAAATAAAGGTGCTGTAACAGTCACAATCAACCCCTTTCTTCCGGTCCTCCCAGCTCCGCGCAGGACTGCGGATCTGCTCGTAGCCATCCTCGTCCTTTCTGTAGGCAATATGTCCGTAGACGAAGTGCCAGATATTACGGCAGGTATCGTACGTACTATTCCCTTTAAGCGCCGCTGCGATCAGGCTTGTCTGATGCAGGGTGGCCGGAACTATTTTTTTGATAAAGCCCAGGGTATCGCTCACACCTGCATTTCTTTTGATCGTCTGCATTACACCTGATGCAGCAGGGAATAGATGTGTATATTCAATGCCGCTTTCTATTTTTCTCTTACCTATGGCCTGCATGAGACTATTTTTTTAATACAATGTCTGCGTGAGATTCGTAAGGGATGCGTGACCAACCCAGGTCTATGGTTGTAATTACGGTTGCTTTCAATGCCACTGACTGATTATTATACAACGCCTTGATCACATTGTACGCGCCACTCAGGATACTGAGTACGGGCAGCTCCACCATCATCCCGTCTATGACCACCTGCCCAAAGCTGGGTATCTGGATATCTTTGTTGATCACTTGACTGCTACCCAGCAAGGTGTCGCCGTATGTGAGGCGGATATAGGGAAACTTTACCTTAAAGCTCGAACGCGTTGGATTTTTTAATAGCGCATCTACCCGTATGGTTAGTGCAGACCAGGAAAGGCTGTGCAGGTAGGCTTTAGGGATCACTTCCAACTGTACACTTGCCCGGCGCATGTTGTAGAAATAACTACCACCTGCAATTGCGCCGCCCAGAATAACGGCCCCTGCCAGTATCTTTCCTGTGCTCATTTACCTGTTCCTTTGTTTTTGTGACGTTCGAGATAATCAGCAGCTAGTTTAAATCCCAGCCATATACCACCACCGATCACCGCTTTTAATCCGTAGTCAAGCAGGCCGTTTACATTCACATTGGCTAATAACAAGGTGCCAGTGAGAAGTACGCTGCTGAAGTTGCCACTTGTTTCTGTTTTCATAATGATCTGTATTAGGGTGTGATTAGGTTCTGAAGCAAATGTATTGTTGGGGCGAAAGCGCGCTTTACACTATCAGGTAGTAACGTGCATGAATAGGTATGAAATAGCACAAATCGGAGCATATGTCATAAGTCACCAGGTAATCCAAGTTTATCGATGATAGTTTTTACCTGAGCCACAGAATAATAATGTCCTTGACGTGGACCTATCAGTTCCGAAAATGGTTTGATCCATTTACGCATAGTCCGATTACATATGCCGTAGATAGATGCCAATTCGGAAAGTGTATAAGCGCGTAGCCGGAAGCTGTTCTGATGAATATTGGAAACAATCATAGAATTAGGATTTAACAGTATTGATTGTAAGCTATGACCTGATAGAACAATTGGAGTAGCCCATAAGCTTTAAGCCTTAACAGCTTCTTACGGCAGGAGTAAAAGCAAGCTTTATTTGGCTCTCGTTGGTATTGGTAATAAAATTTTCCAAAGACGCTTATTTCCTGTTGATAGCCGGGTATCTCAAGCTGTTTCTCTTGCATCTTTTTATGGAGTAACCGTGTATAGGCGTATCCTTCAGTATAACCAGGATGCATCCATATGGAGGGTTGTGGTAGATATAAAGACGTTTCCAACTTTGAATGAGAGCGGACCAGTAGAATACGTTCACAGAAATGGGTAAATGTGCCGCTGTTCAAATGGCCACGAATAAGTATTATCGTCCTATCTATTTCATCTTTACTAAATGTCTGCTCCGACCAAAGAGCTGCATAGGCTAAATGCCAGCAGGAAAGGCTTAGATGTTGTGTAGGAGACAGCGTGGGAGAGTTTTTGGAAGGTAAGGCTATTATACGGCTCATAGAATTTTGCTTTTCAAAACAAAATTGCAGCTGCTGCTTTACATGAGTTCTCAATCTAGTACGTTCAGGAACAATTTGGAATAAAAAAATACAAATAGGTATGATCGGTTACAAGCTAGCCTGAGCTGCATTCTATTTGAAATTCATTTGAATTGGAGTTAAAGACATTTGGAATAAGTTAAATCTTGTTTAAAACCATTATAGCTCCAAGATGACAGGGGTAGGCTGGGACTAACCTAGAAACAGTCAACAAGCAAGGAGGTTGGTCTTGGCACTAAATGTGTACCTCTATATCGCAGTAAAAGTGTATTCCATCGTTTTTACGATAACCTAATAGTGAAAAACGAAGCAAGCGCTTTAGTCTTAAAGCGCTTCTCTTTTGACAGAAGTCGGTTCATTCTGTTGACATGTTTCTGGAGGTACTGCCCAAAAGGATGGGACCAAGCACAGCCATTAGTTTTGGCACCAAATCTGTATAGATGTGTCTGAATGATCAAATAACTAAATGTACGGTTAGGACCTAAGCGCTTTAGTCTTAAAGCGCTTAATATTTTCTGGTAGGTTGTCTTCTTTTAGCTTTCCGCGTATTAATTTCTTTAACCAAAGCATCAACAATGACCTTATGATGTGCAATAGTAGTGGGAACCTTCGCAACACAAGCTTTGGTATACTTTTCTGTCTCCTTAGCGAGAAGATCAATGAGAGCTTGCGTGTCTAATCGGGGATAGTTATCCATTTCGCTTCCCATTTAGTTAAGAATCAATAACAAAGGAAGGGCCAAACTATGTTTTATGGAATTCCTGAAATAAGGAGATTTAGGGAAAGTCGCCAAGTCCTTACCGTATGAAAAGAAAATATATTGACTGACGATATCTTCACTTCTGCCTTTTTCTTCAAATAACGCAGTTGTTGTGGAACATGCTCTACAGCAGCGTAAGGCATTTTTGGCCCACTTTATGGAGATAATTGTAGAATCTTACTCGTGTATGCCTTTAGAAATTCGACATATCTGTATGGCTGACGACGACCAGGATGACTTTTATTTATTTTCGACCGTCCTGAAAGAAGAAAATCATGCCGTTAAATTTACATGGTGTAAAACGTGCGATGATTTATTGGGATTTTTAAAGATCGGAAACGACCCACCCGATCTTATTTTACTGGACATGAATATGCCAGTATGTGATGGACAAAGCTGTCTAAGGATGATAAGGGAGGAACCTCAACTGAATCATATTCCGGTGATCATGTTCTCTACATCGAGTTCGCCGTCTGCTATTAAAATGGCTTATCAGGAAGGAGCAATCAAATACATTGTAAAACCCCATTCCATTGAAGAGTTGAGGCAAATTATTAAAGAAATGTTATCGATTCTCGAAACAAATTGAGCTTCTGCTTCATTTAGCCGTCGCTAACTAGGAATAATTTATATAGAGCATATAAAAATGCGCCGATTAGTAGAAACGAGATAAATATACTTGCTATCCAACTAATAAGCTTAGTTGAGGGTTTTAGATTGGTTCTCTCTTTGCTAAAAACTCTGAAAAAAAAATCAACTAAGTAAGCAAATACTGCGAAAATGAGCACAAGGCTTAATAGTATAAGTAGCCGCTTGTCTACGGCCACCGCGAGGAAAGACATAACGTAGATTTTATACAAAAATACTGTGTTTCAATAATATCCGTTATATTATTCGAATGGGCCACGAAACCCGAAGGTATATAGAGGCGCAGGAAGTCCATGGCCTCTATCCGGTTTTTCCTCCGGGAGTAAAAAGTATTAAGCTTTTTTCTTTTTTCGCTTTCCATTCCTATAATCTAAGTTAATGGCCGATTTCTCTCTGTAAAAGGCAATACCAGCCAGAACTGTACTCAGTACAAATGTGCATACGAATAAAACGATGTAATCGGCGGAGGAACCCGAAAGGCCTAGTGTTGTTAGTACGGTAAATATTAGTGTCCCTTGTTGTCCCATTTCTTTTAGTATATTCGGTATCATATAAAAATACGGTAACAATACCTAAAAGTCAACCAAACTCGACTGTTCTAACGGTATTGGTTATATTAAAATTTGGCCACGATTTGCTATGTATTTCTTTGAAGTACAGGGAGCTATAACGGTATCTTTAATACGAAAAAAACCCGAAAGAAAAAATAACATCTTTATTTGCCCTCATCTCTGTACCAAAATAAACCATGCTACGTTTTACCTTATATGTGTTATAACATTTAACGGAGTTTTCACAGTTGAAAAATAAACTCAATTATAATTCTATGTAAATTTATAACAGGTTGTCCCAGATGTTGTAACAAAAAACATGTCCCATGTTTCCACCTACAAGAGAAGCCATTTTGCCTTCATCAGAATGCCGGTAATGATTTAGGCCAGACCTCTTTCAAATATTAGCTAGTAGCAGTTAAAATGCCTTTTACTGTCGATGCAGCTGTTGCACTTGGCTGTCTTCAGTTAACCTACATACACCACACGTTTTAACCTCCATCTTTACGGAAAATGTAGCCCAATCCATTGAATTCGGCTTCAATAGCATCCTGTTGTTGAACAGGGATACTATGAGCACCAAAATTATATTCTATATGAAGACACGAAACGAATACACCACCCAAGTTACTCCGCTTTCAATTAAAGATCTGTCATCCATTTACGGAGTTAGTAGAAAAGTTATCAGAAAATGGCTATCGCCTATACGAACCAAAATCGGACAACGGGAAGGGCATTATTACAACGTTGCTCAGGTAACAATCATCTTTGAACATCTTGGCCTTCCCAGCATTGGTGCGTTTATTTTAACCTATGTTTCTTGGTAGGGTTGCTGCTATCATTCTGCTTTCTACCTTCTGCTTAGATGTCGTCGCGATTAAATAGATGTTTATACCCGTTTGAGCATTTCCGAGCTTAAATGGGCACGATTGAACATGATCAGGTAACGAGAGTAATATGGTTGTCGGATATTAGCTGATAAACCTCATTATCATGAAACGAGACATCCGAAAACCTAGAGTTCCGGCAGACAAAAAAGATTATTTTGCCAGTTCGACAAATTTGTATAATGTTGATTGTCAATTGAATATAGACGAAAAAGTCTTCTTCTTTTACCGGAAAAATCTGTCGTATGACTACTAAGGTAATTAGGCTGGATAATGCCCAAACGGTAAAGAAGGAGGAAATATTTACGGATAGAATAGCCATTAATCAAATACGGGAAATATGGAATGACGAAAATATAACCTATACAGATGAACAGCTCATAAGAATTAGGGAATGGTTATACGTAATGGCAGAAATAATTATCGACACAGTAAATGATAATCCGCACTTATTAATTGACCTAAATAATAGGCACGAACGGGGTGAGGAGAAAGTCAACTCTTCACAGGCTGATAAAAACCGCAAAGCTGCCGCTTGATGTTCGTTACACTTCTTTTACTAAACTGTTATAAAAAATATGAAAAGACGGAAAGTAATCTTATACCTAAGAGTCAGCACAGATGAACAGGCAGAGAAAGGCTACAGCCTCCGCCATCAAGAGGAAAAGCTAAGGCATCATTGCGCTTGTAATAATATGGACATTGTAGCGGTGTATATAGAGGATTATTCTGCTAAAACGTTTGACAGGCCGGAGTTTAAAAAGATGTTGGACTTCATCAAGCGAAATAAAGGGGGGACCGATCTCCTACTATTCCTAAAGTGGGATAGGTTTTCCCGTAATGCGCCAGAGGCATACAGTATGATCGCCCGGCTGCACCGCTTGGGGGTAGAGCCGCAGGCAATGGAGCAGCCGCTTAACTTTGATATACCGGAGCAAAAATTCATGCTGGCATTTTACCTCACAGCACCTGAAGTTGAAAATGACAGAAGAGCTTTAAATACAGCTTCAGGAATGCGGAAAGCTTTAAAAGAAGGCCGCTATATGGGTTCTGCCCCCAAGGGTTATAAACATAGCAGGGATGAAAATAACCGGCCCTGCATTGTTCCTGGAAAGGATGCCCATCTTGTTGTAATGGCATTTGAAAAAATGGCAACCGGTAACTACCACATTGAAGTACTACGTCGGGAAATGAATCGGAAAGGGTTAAGGGTAAGTCGGGCCGCTTTTTGGTGTATGCTTCGCCATCCGGTTTACATTGGCAAGGTAGTCGTACCGGCATATAAAGACGAGCCGGAAATGATTGTACCAGCCCAACACCCGCCTTTGATTCCGGAAACTCTATTTTACATGGTAGGAGATATACTAAAAGGTAAAAAAAGGAAAGATTTACCAGCCCATCATAGTAAGCAGGATGAATTACCTTTAAGAGGTTATCTCATATGTCCCGAATGCGGCAAGAATTTAACCGGCAGTGCATCACGGGGTAGTGGTGGCAGCTATTATTATTACCATTGCCGCGATGGATGTAAGGTTAGATTTAGAGCCACAACAGCTAACGACACATTCTTAAACGCCCTGCAAAAGGTCAGCAGCAACCAAAAGGTACTTCGGTCGCTGGAATTGATAATGGGTAGCCAGTATGACAAGCACAGGGGAGATAAGGTCACTGAATTGCTGCAGGTGAGAAAAGAACTGGAAATGTACCGTACCCGATTACAGAAAGCACAGGAATTAGTATTAGACGGTCAACTGGATGCAGCTGATTATCGAGGAATGAAGGAAAGACTAAATAGAGAAATTACTGAATTAACTGCAAAAGAGACTGCATTAGGCGATAAGGGCAAGGACATGAAAGAAATGGTAGAGTTCGGGTTCTATTTTCTTAGAAATATCGACAAACTCTTTACAGCAGCGAGTTTGGAGAGGAAAGCCAAAATTTTGAGTTCGACATTTCCTGAAAAGTTGATTTTTGAAAATGGTGAGTGTCGAACTAAGGAAGAAGTAAATATTATCCTGCTAATGTCCGCTCTGGAAAAGGGTTTTAGCATAAATGAAGAAGGACGGCTGATCAAATCTAGCCGTCCTTCTCGTCAAGTAGCCTCGACAGGAATCGAACCTGTATCTGGAGCTTCGGAAACTCTTATACTATCCATTGTACTACGAGGCCAAGTCCAGCTCCCATTTCCGGGAAAGGATGGCAAAACTAAGCTTTTTACCCCTGAATTGCAAAACCATTTCTACATGTTCAGGTTACTCTTAAAGATCTTCACCGCAATAGCCAGCAGGATCACCCCGAAGAACTTACGCACCACCATCAGCCCCGCCTTGCCCAATATACGTTCTATCCACTTCAATGACCGCAGCACCAGGAAAATGATCACCAGGTTAATCAGAATACCCGCCATGATATTATATTCCCCGAAGTTTGCCTTCAACGACATGATCGTAGTTAAGGTACCCGACCCCGCTATCAGCGGAAACGCAATCGGTACTACGCTGCCCGTTTTATTATCCGCCTCGGTACTCTTAAAGAACTCAATCCCCAGTATCATCTCCAGCCCGATCACAAAGATCACAATAGAACCCGCCACGGCAAAGGAATGCACATCTACGCTCATCAGCTTCAGAAAAGGCTCGCCTACCAGCAAAAAGCCCACCATGAGGAACCCGGAGGCCAGGGTGGCCTTGCCAGCATCTATATGCCCCAGCTTTTCTTTCAGGGAGATCAGCACGGGGATAGACCCCACAATATCAATAACGGCAAAAAGGGTAAACGTAATAGCAAGGATCTGGTCTAGGCTGAACATGCTGGTTGATATATTTTATACAAATATAATTTATTATGTGAATGGCCATAGGATGTTAAAAAAGTTGCTTATTGACCATCTATTCCCTTTCTTTGTTTCGGTTGTTTGGGACCTTCTATGATAATTTACTGATATATGACTGAAGATATCATCATCCAGATCAGCAACAAGATCAAGGAAAAAAGAAAGGCAAAAGGCATCACCATACAGGAACTGGCCGATAAAGCAGATGTAAGCAAAGGCCTCATCTCCCAGATAGAGAATAACCGTACTGTACCCTCCCTGCTGGTGCTCATTAATATTATCCGTGCGCTGAACCTCGACATGAACGAGTTCTTCAATGAAATCGGTACCGAGCAGCAAAGCAGCAAAGTGATCATCAAACAGGAAGCAGCCTACCAGGTATTTGAAAAAGAGACCGCCAAAGGATTCCTGTACAAACGCGTACTGACCCGAAGCGTAAAGAACTACCCGGTAGACATCGTCATCCTGGAGCTAAAGAAAGGCGCCCGCCGCACCCAAATGGTCAAAACAGACGCCTATGAATACAAATACATCATCCAGGGTAAAGTAGAATACCAGATAGAGAACGAAAAGTATATCCTCAATACCGGCGACTCCCTCTTCTTCGATGGCCGCCTGGGCCACAAACCCGCTAACATAGGAGACGAAGACGCAAAAATCCTGGTAGTATACTTCTTCCTCGAAGGCGATAATTAACCGGTCGGCTTGACTACCCATCCCGGCCTCCTAACCTCTAACGAACCTGAAACTTCAAACCTTATTTTACAAATACTTAATGATAATTTTAGTATTACTTAACAATTAGGTTACATTCTTCTTCAACATTTGCATGATAAAAGGGCGGAATACCAAATCTCCTCTTCCAAACCAAAAATCTTATCCATTATCATGCAACAACATTTACACCACCATTTCAGACGGATTAGCCTGTGCATACTTTTGCTGCTGGCTGGTTACGCCGTAAAGGCGCAACAGTCCGTAAGCGGGCAGGTAACTTCCGCAGAAGACCGTCAGCCGGTACCGGGAGCCACCGTAAAAATTAAAGGAGGCTCCAAAGGAGCGCTCACAGACGGCAACGGGCAGTTCGTCGTCGCTGCCGCTCCCACAGATATCCTGGTGGTCTCCTACATCGGTTTTACGCCGGCCGAAGTGGCAGTGAAAGATCAGCAGAACATCATCATCACCCTCCACACCGACAAAAGATCACTGGATGAAGTAGTGGTAACCGCATTGGGTATTAAAAAGGAAGTAAAACGCCTGGGCTATGCCGTTCAGGAAATCAAGGGTGAAGACCTGGTAAAAGCCAGGGAGCCGAATCCTATCAACGGCCTCACCGGTAAAGTAGCCGGCCTTACCGTAGGCGCCTCCGCAGAAATGCTGGGCACCCCGCAGGTACTGCTGCGCGGCAGCGCCATCAGCCTTTACGTGGTAGATGGGGTACCTATCAATTCAGATACCTGGAACATCTCTCCGGATGATATTGAAAGCTATACCGTGCTGAAAGGCGCTACTGCCTCTGCCCTCTATGGCTCCCGCGGCCTGAACGGCGCTATCATGATCACTACCAAAAGAGGCTCCAAAGATAAACGCGGCTTCTCCGTAGAACTGAACTCCAGCACCATGTTCGATAAAGGCTTTATCGCTATTCCTAAAGTGCAGGATGAATACGGTCCCGGCGACCACGGCCGCTATGCATTTGTAGACGGTAAGGGCGGCGGAACCAACGATGGCGACTACGATATCTGGGGCCCTAAATTTGAAGGTCAGCTGATACCGCAGTATGACAGCCCCGTAGATCCTGCTACTGGTCAGCGTAAAGGAACCCCCTGGGTAGCCCGTGGTAAGGATAACCTGAAAAGGTTCATCCAGACAGGTATTCTCAGCACCAATAATATTTCTGTTTCTGCTAAGACCGATAAGGCAGACCTTCGCTTCTCCCTGTCACATTCATATCAGAAAGGGATCATCCCCAACAGCCAACTGAATATTACCAATTTCAATATCTCTGCGGGATATAACTTCTCTGACCGCCTGCGCCTGGAATCTTACCTGAACTATAACCGCCAGTTCACAGACAATTTCCCGGATGTGAACTACGGTCCCAACAGCTTGATCTACAACATCGAGGTCTGGGGCGGCGCTGACTGGAACATCGACGATATGCGCAACTACTGGCAGCCGGGTAAAGAAGGCGTTCAGTCTATCTATGCAGAATACCAGCGCTACCATAACCCCTGGTTCATGGTGAAAGAATGGCTGCGCGGTCACTATAAAACAGACGTGAATGGTTATATGAAATTAACCTACCAGCTGAACAATAACCTGGAACTGCTGGCCCGTACACAAGTAACTACCTATGACCTGTATCGCAATGAAAAAATGCCTTACTCCGCACACCCCTATGGCCGCGAAGAAGGTAAAGGCGATTACCGTGAAGACAAACGGTCACTGTTCGAGAACAATACCGATGTATTGCTGACCTATCACAATACTTTCAATAAAATAGACCTGCGTGCTTCCGTTGGTGGAAACGCCCGCAACTTCAAGTACAATTCCAGCTACGTAACCACCGGCTACCTGAACGCACCGGGCTGGTACAGCTTCGCCAACTCACGCGACCCGCTGTATGCCACCAATTTCCGTTCAGACATGCTGGTGCTGAGTACCTATGGTTATGTAGACCTTACCTTCAGCAAGTACGCCACCTTATCGCTGACAGGCCGTTACGACAAGCTGTCTACACTGCCTAAAGGCAATAACCTGTATTTCTATCCCTCCGCTTCATTGAGTACCGTGATATCTGATTATGTAAAGCTGCCGGAGGTGATCTCCTTCCTGAAACTGCGCGGCTCTTATGCCAACGTAAAAGGAGGTCTTACATTCCCCACTATCGGCGCTACGCCGCTGGCTACTTATCCGCTGGGTTATGGAACAGAATACCAGTCTTCCTATGACGGTCCTACCTTCCAGAACTCCGCCGGTTACGACGTAAGGCCGGTATACCAGAACCAGGCAGGCGCCTTCTACACCCGCACCATCATAAACCCCGATCTGAAGCCATTCTCCACCACCGCTTACGAAGCCGGTATGGATATCCGCTTCCTGCAGAACCGCATCGGCTTTGACGGAACCTGGTTCACTACCAAGAACGGTCCGCGCATTTTCGAACTGCAGACATCCGATGCTACCGGTTTTGAAAAGATGCTGGTAAACGGCGTTACCACCCGTAAAACAGGTTGGGAAGCGTCTATTACAGGAACTCCGCTGCGCAGCAATACTGGCCTTAACTGGAACGTATTGGTAAACTGGAGCACTTTTAAAGAAAAATATGTAGACTTCTATCCCGGTGTAAATACATTGAACGTATTCTTTAAACCTGGCGACAGAGTGGATGGATTCTATGGTACCGCTTTCGTAAAAACCCCGGATGGACAGATCATCAACGATGCAGGCGACGGCCGTCCTATCAGGAACCCAACGAACCAGTTCCTCGGATATACCAATCCTGACTGGACCTGGGCTATCAACAACGTGTTCCGCTACAAGCAATTCACTTTCAGCTTCCAGTTTGATGGCCGTGTAGGCGGTAAGATGATCGACTACATTCAGCAGCAAACCTTCCGCGGTGGCCGCAACATACAGACCGTACAAGGCGCTATGGGCGATGCCCGCTACCAGGATTACAAAGGCGTGAAATCATGGGTAGGACAAGGGGTAGTGATCAGCAACGGCGCTGCGATCAACTATGATAACAACGGCAATGTGACTAACTACAAAGACATGCAGTTTGCGCCGAACACTACCAAGACCTTCCTACAGGACTATATCAGCGTTTACTACAACACAAACGAAGCCAACATCATCAGCAAGACCTTTGCCAAGCTCCGCGAAGTAGTGATCGGCTACTCACTGCCGCAAAGCTTGCTGGGCCGCAGCTTTATCAGGCAGGCCAATGTTTCTTTCGTAGGTCGTAACCTGCTCTATTTCGCCAGCCATAAAGATGTGGACATTGAACAGTATGCAGCTGATCAGGGCTCTTCTTCCCTGCAAACGCCTACTACCCGCCGTTATGGTTTTAATGTAAACGTTACGTTCTAATTGTCTGGCCTCTTCAAAACAACAAACATGAAACACATCAAAATATTGGCCATCGCTGCCTTATTAGGAACCGGCGCAGGCATCAGTAGCTGTAACAAACAGTTCACTGATTATGAAATGAACACCAACAAGCCCGGTCAGGTGCCTCCCAGCCTGGTATTGGGTGGTGTATTGAATGATATGAACGCTATCAAACCCTGGAGCGATGTAATGCGCTTTAACCAGTTTGATTGCTGTAACTATAACTACTATGGCAACCAGCGTTACGACTGGGGTGGAGCAGACCTTGGCGGTTATTTCACCCTGCAGAACGTACAGCAGATGGAAAAGGAAGCGCTCCGCCTGGGCGGTAAGGATCTGAACCCTTACGCTGCATTAGGTAAATTCTTCCGCGCCTTCTTCTTTTACCGCATGACTAACCTGGTGGGAGATCTGCCCATGACAGACGCGCTGGACGGTAGGGATAACCTGACGCCCAAGTATGATGATCAACGCGCCATCTTCATCCAGATCCTTGCCTGGCTGGAACAGGCCAACACAGAACTGGATCAGCTGATTAAAAATCCTGACCAGAGCAATACTGCTGAAGGACAGATCCTGAAGAATGATTTTTACTACAACAATAAGCTGGACCTCTGGCAACGTGCGGTGAATGCTTTCCACCTGCGTGTGCTCATCGCCCTCAGTAAAAAAACAACAGATGCTGAACTGAAGATCCAGCAGCAGTTCACCGACATCGTTTCCAACCCTGCCAGGTATCCGCTGATGCAGGGCATGGATCAAAGCCTGCAGTTTATCTATAATAACATCAATAAGTATCCGGTAAGCCCGGATAACCTGGGCTTTGACGCTACCCGTTATAACATGTCGGCTACTTACCTGAACACCCTGTCTTCACTGCGCGATCCCCGTGCTTACATCACGGCAGAACCAGCCACTGAACAGCTGAATAAGTTCAAGAAAACGGTAACTGATATTACGGCTTATGTTGGCGCTCCCTCAGGAGAGAACCTGACGGATATGTCTTCTAAAATGTCCAGCGTGGATACAGCGGTTTACTCACTGCGCTGCCGTGCACGTTACTATGCCAACTATGCGGCAGAACCGGGTATCCTGGTAGGTTATCCTGAAATGTGCTTCAACATTGCAGAAGCCATCAACCGCGGCTGGCTCACCGGTAATGCGGAAGACTGGTATAAGAAAGGCATTCAGGCATCTATGAGCTTCTACGGCATCCCTGCTACTGCACCTGGTACTGTTACCAAAATATACAAAGGTGTGCGTCACGATATCGCCTTCAATTTTGAAACAGATTACTATTCACAGGGCACAGTGAAATACCAGGGCAATAACGCCACCGGCCTGCAGCAGATCCTCACACAGAAATACCTTGCCTTCTTCGAGAACTCTGACTGGGAAGGTTATCTCAACTGGCGCAGAACAGGTATCCCTGTATTCAGCACAGGTTCTGGCACTGGTAACAGCAATAAGATACCGCTGCGGTTTAAGTATCCGAACAACCATCGTGATGCGAATGCTACCAACTGGGCTGCCGCATTGCAGAAACAATTCAGTACCACCACAGATGATATTAATGCCACCATGTGGCTGATAAAATAAGCGGTATGCAACTGGAACAAGCGCAGCAAATAGCAACAGCAGTGTTTGGCCTGTATGAAAAATACGGTGCGGCAGACTATATAGGCGAACCGGTATCACAGCTGGAACATATGTACCAGGCGGCCCTGCTGGCCGAACAGGCAGGCGCCACTGACGAAGTGATCCTGGCGGCTTTCTTTCATGACATTGGCCACTTGTGCGAGATAGATGGAAAGATCTCCATGGATGGCTACGGCGTACAGGACCATGAGCAATGGGGCAGTATCTACCTGCAGCGTTGCGGTTTTTCTGATACGCTGGCACAGTTGGTAGGATCGCATGTAGCGGCTAAACGTTATCTCACCTACAAGCATCCGGCATATTATGAACAGTTGTCGCCGGCCAGCAAACAAACGCTGGCCTTCCAGGGTGGCCCGATGACGGCAACTGAAGCGGCTGCATTTGAAGCCGATCCGCTGTTTGCCGATATGGTGCGCCTGCGCACCTGGGATGATCTGGCGAAAGCAACCGACCAACCCTTGCCTGAATTGTCGCGCTTGAAACAAATGGCCATCAAACACTTAACTGAACGCTGATGCTGCAGATCCCCTGGATACAACAACGGTTAAAACGTACAGACCAATTCACTTTTGCACTGTATGCCGCGCTGGTATCATTCGGTACTTACTCCTGTATGTATGCCTTTCGCAAACCGTTTGCTGTAGCGCTGTTTGAAGGCATCAGCTTCCTGGGGATCGATTACAAGATCTGGCTGGTGATCTTCCAAACCATGGGATACGCAGCCAGTAAATTCTACGGCATTCGCTTTATTGCAGAGATGCAGGGCGCTAAAAGAGCGCGCAGCATTATTATACTGATCTTATTTTCCTGGCTGGCGCTATTGCTGTTTGCAGTAGTGCCAGCCCCTTTTAATATT
>Ga0102590_1002019_pt1 | contig 26197 bp, 26 predicted proteins | sample AraplaMF_Col_mMF_FD_76859 | JGI IMG/M metagenome (GOLD analysis project Ga0102590, IMG submission 76859) | Arabidopsis root microbial communities from the University of North Carolina, USA - plate scrape MF_Col_mMF | ecosystem: Host-associated > Plants > Roots > Endosphere | place: USA... | reverse complement strand
GCCCCCAATACCGCGCTCACAATGTGGCAGCAAGCCGTCAGTATGCGGCAATGTGTTGTATTCGGCATGACACCGGACAGCCTCGGCCTGGAGCCATTGCCTAATTATCAGATACATAGCGCAGGCGGAATACAGCTGCTGTTCTCCGACCCGCTGGAACTGATCGCTGCAGACAAACTGCTGAAAGGAAAACTCTGGAACGGATTAAAACAACTATTCTTATAACACATGCAACTGGTATTTGCCACTAACAACGAGAACAAGGTAAAAGAGATACGGTCCATGCTGGGTGATCTTTTTGAGATCATCACCCTGCAAGAGGCCGGCATTGATATAGATATTCCTGAACCGCACGATACGCTGGAAGAAAATGCCAGGGAAAAATCATCCGTCATTTATAAGATGACAGGCCATTCCTGTTTTTCTGAAGACACCGGGCTGGAAGTGAACGCATTAGGCGGCGCTCCGGGCGTGCTTTCCGCCAGGTACGCAGGCGAGCAGAAATCAGCGGCAGACAATATCGTGAAACTGCTGCAGGAGCTGAAAGATAAAACAGACCGCAGCGCCCGTTTCCGTACCGTGATCTCCCTGATCATTGACGGACAGGAACACCAGTTTGAAGGCGTATGCCAGGGCCGCATCCTTGAACAGCCACAGGGCAACGAAGGATTCGGGTACGATCCCATATTTGTACCGGATGGAGAAGACCGCAGCTTTGCAGTAATGGGGTTGGCTGAAAAGAATAAGCACAGCCACCGCGCCAGGGCTTTTGCCGGATTGATCGCCTACCTGAAAAAACCGGAAGGCCAACACTAATCACTCATCACCGTAATCTCAACTAATATAATGGCGAGAATAAAATTAACATTACCAGCAGCATTCGGATTTAAGACACAGATACCCGTACGCATACAGGACCTTAACTATGGCAACCATGTGGGCAACGATGCCATTCTTTCCATTATGCACGAAGCACGCATGCAATACCTGAACGCCTGCGGACTGAAAGAATTGCCAGAGCAGGGCCCGGGCCTCATTATGTCGGATGTTGCTGTTGTATACAAAGGCGAAGGCTTTCACGGGGATATATTTGAAGTGGAGATCAGTGCAGATGAATACACCTCTTCCGGCTTCGATCTCTATTACCGTATCAGCGCCCGCCGCGGCGATGCTACCCATCCCATAGCAGAAGCAAAGACAGGCATGGTTTGTTTCGATTATCAGCAACATAAAGTAAGCCGTTTGCCTGAGGCATGGAAAACACAACTGGCATAAGGAATAAAATCACTAAGCAATGGATCAGCATTTAGAACAGATCATCACGAAGAGGCGCACGGTAAAGCCCACTGGCATGAACGGCCAAAAGATACCGGACGATATGATCAGGCAATTACTGTCGCTGGCCGACTGGGCGCCTACACACGGATATACCGAACCCTGGTACTTTGTGGTATACAGTGGCGATGCAGTAAAGCAATTCTGCGCAGATCACGCCGAACTGTATAAGCGCAATACCCCACTGGCACAATTCATTCCCGGCAACTACGAAAAGCTGCAGCACCAGGGTGACCTGGCCTCTCATATTATCGCCATCTGTATGAAACGGGGTGATAATCCCAAAATACCGGAGATTGAAGAAATAGCCGCTGTTTCCTGCGCCGTGCAGAACATGTGGCTGGGCGCTACGGCGCTTGGCCTGGCTGCCTACTGGGGCTCAGGCGGTATGACCTACACCCCTGCCATGCAGGACTATTTAGGCCTGCGCGACCAGGATAAGGTGCTGGGTTTCTTCTACCTGGGATATGCCGATGGCGGCATTCCCGAAGGCAGAAGGATCAAGCCTTTAACAGAAAAAGTAAAATGGATCTGATCAGAACAGGTCAGGATAATCTGTAATGATCCCATCTACTCCCAATGCTTTCAGCTGCGCTATTTCAGTGGAAGTGTTGGGAGTCCAGGGGATCAGTTTAACTCCCTTCTCCTTGCAGCTTTGCACCAGCTGCGCATTCACCAGCTTATAGTAAGGGCTGTATATAAAAGGGGTAAAGCCTAGTGTAGTCAGGTTGCTGTCCAAACCCAGCTTGTCCTCTCCGATCAGGTAAGCAGTTCTGATATCAGGATACTTTTTATGCAGCACCTGCAGCGTTCTTTTATCAAAAGACTGAATCACTACCCTTTCTGTGATCTGCTTCTTTTTGAGCACAGCTACCAGCAGGTCTACAAATTCTTCGGGAGCCGGCTGCCATTCACCATCGTGCCCTTCTACTGATTTAGTTTCGATATTGTATCTGGGGGCTTGCGCCTTCTTCTGTGCGGCATATTGTTCTACCGAATCTATCAGCTCTCCCAGCAAGGGCTTATATGTTTTAATACGCGCTTGCCGCGGAAAACCGGGATTACCTTTGGAACCTACATCAAATTGGCGGATCTCGGCATAATCCATCTGGTAAAGGATATAACGCTGTTCATCTTCTTTCGTGAATTCCTTTCCTTCCGGCGTCAAAGAGAACAGGTGGTTCAGATAGGCGTCATGAGACAGCACAACCTGTTTATCTTTTGTGATGACCACATCCATCTCCAGGGTATTAACGCCCAGGTCTATCGCTTTCTTCATGGCAGGAATTGTATTCTCCGGCATGAGGCCTCTGCAGCCGCGATGGCCTTCTTTATCAAAGATCGGGAATGAGTCCTGCGCTTTCATATCCAACATGGATAATAGTAATACACTTAAGAGGAGAGATAGTTTTGTCATAATCTTTAAAAATAGTAGTTAGTTGTTAGTCATTAGTCGTTAGTATTGGAAGCTAACGTAATCTTAATATACCTCACATCAATCACTAACGGCTAGCGACTAATGACTTCTAACTTAACATATATGATTTAGCCAGTGCCGTAAAACTTTCCAGCTGTCGCTGTTCCCAGCCGCTATCCTGCTGCAATTCCCGGGCCATAATAGCTGCCACTACGGGCGCTATACGCAGGGCTTCGCGCGCATCGAGGAAAAGTGCACGGGTGCGGCGGGCCAGGAAGTCTTCTACATTGCAGGCCATTTCGTGCTGCACCGCCCAGATCACCTGTGCCCTGCGGATATGCAGGGAAGCGCTGAGCAATTCCTGCAGCACGGGCTGTGCGGAGATCATGTTGCGGATGGCGGCGGCGTCGCTGCCGTAATAGTACCAGGGATCGTTCCAGTCTGCCTGGCTGGCGCCATGCAGGGGCATATCATGGGTAACAGATGTGGTGCTTGTCCAGCCGAGGGTCTTTTCCATTTGCAGTATAACGTCTTCGGCCATACGGCGATAGGTGGTCCATTTACCACCGATGATGCTCACCAGTCCTGAAGGCGACACCATGATCTTATGATTACGGGATATTTCCTTTGTTTTCTGCCCTTCTTCTTCGGGAGCAGCGAGTGGCCGTAAGCCTGCCCATACGCTCAATACATCCTTACGTTCAGGACGGCGCTGCAGGTACTGCCCTGCGGTATTCAATATAAAGCTGATCTCCTGTTCCAGGGCATGCGGCTCCAGGGTGATATAATTCACCGGTGTGTCGGTGGTGCCTGCTACCACTTTGTCATGCCAGGGCACGATGAAAAGTACGCGGCCATCGCTGGTCTTCGGTATCATAAGCGCATGCTGACCGGGCAGGAAAGAAGCATCCAGCACCAGGTGTACCCCCTGGCTGGCGACCACTGATTTGCGGGCGCCCGGGTTATCCAGCTGCAGGATATCATCTGTGAAGACTCCGGTGGCGTTAATCACAGCCCGGGCGGCTACCTGCAGGGGCATCCCGCCGATGGTGTCCTGGGCCCGGATACCCGTGATGCGGCCTTTAGCGTCTTTGCATATGGCGGTTACCCTCACATAGTTTAGCACAGTACCGCCTTTTTCGCGGATGGTTTGCGCCAGGTTAATGGCGAGCCGGGTATCGTCAAATTGTCCGTCGTGATACAATACCCCTCCGTTCAGTCCCTTGGATTCCAGGGTAGAGAGACGCTGCAGGGTTTCCCGTTTAGAGATATGCTGCGAAGGACCCAGGCTGAGGCGGCCGGCCATACGGTCATACAGTTTGAGCCCGATAGTGTATTTAAGCGATTCCCACCAGCTGAAAACGGGGATCACAAAAGACAGGTTCCTGACCAGGTGAGGCGCATTCCTGAGCAGGCGGCCTCTTTCTATACTGGCTTCCCTTACCAGGGCCACATCTCCTTCTGCCAGGTAACGTACGCCGCCGTGTACGAGTTTGGTGCTTTTGCCGGAGGTGGATTTGGCAAAATCTGCCTGTTCCAGCAGCAGGGTGCGGTAACCACGGGTGACTGCTTCCAGGGCGGCGCCCAGGCCAGTGGCCCCTCCCCCGATCACCACCACATCCCAGGGCTGGGTGCGCTGCTGTACGTTTGCGATAATGGCTTCCCTTTTCATGCTATAAGGCTGGTAATGAATGAATATACTCAATAAACACAGGAATTCCCAACGATACTATTTTAACCAAAATGCCTGGGAGTATGGATACAGCAAGGATAGAGCAAGGATACTGCAAGGATAAAGCAAGGATAAGAGAGCTAAAATGGTATCAGCGAAATGGTAAATGATACAATTTTAACAAAATGCTTCGGAGCAACGATATTGCAAGGTGAACACAAGGAGAAGCCTGGGAGAAGACAAGGTGAAGACTGCTAAAATCGTATTAATGCACTAAATTGCCATGGTAATCATTCAGTTAACCATGCAGAAACCTGTCTTTAAAGACCTCCGGCGCTGGCTATCCGGGCTTGTTTTGTTGTTGCTGCTTGCGGGCAGCGCCCATGCCCAATCTAAAAAGGACCAGCAACAGGCAGCACCGGAAAAAGACAGTGCCGCCACCAGCCGTGATATCTCACGTTTTGCCAAAGACACCAGTAAATCAAAAGCTTCAGACACTGCCACGGCCGTGATCATTAACCGTATTGAGGGGTATACCCTGATGCTGAATGAGCTGGGCAGCACCCTCAAGCGGGGTTACGATACCTCGGGCATTGCCGAAAGGTTGCCGCTGATAGACTCCTCCCTGCATGTGATCAAAGGGAATATTGCCGCCCTGGGCGCCACGCCCAATATTCATGACCTGTACACTAACAAAGTGATGCTGGTGCAGCTGAGCCGCATCCTGGAGATGTGGCAGAATGACCTGTTCCGTCATTACGACGTGCTGGTGAGCATTAACGATACTTTACAGCAGGTAAGAAAAGACACCTCGATGCGGGTGGTGCCTGCGGAAGATGAGCTGCGGGAATTTTATGTAAGCCAGCTGACCAGCCTGATCCTGAAGTTCAGGCAGACAGATAAAGCTAATAAACAAGCATTGCTGCAAATGGGCCTGTTGCAAAACGAGGTAGCCATGCGTTACATTGCCGTTAGCAATCTGCTGGGAGATATGGAATTTGCGCTGGATAACTACAACCGGCGGATGTTCATAAAGGACTACACCTATTTATGGCAGCCCAAGAAACAGGTGAACGAACCTGGCTTTTTTACGGTGCTAAGAAACTCCCTTTCCAAGAATATACGCGTGCTGATCATCTTCTTTGCCTTGCAGTGGCCAATACTGGTCGTGTGGGCATTGCTGGGCGCACTGTTTGCCTTCTGGGTGCATAACAATATCAAGAGGGTGCGAAACAATCACCCCGACACAGAAGCCGAAGCCATTTTGCAGCATTCCCGCCTGCTGTATCGTTTCCCGGTGGCTGGTATGCTGGTGTTCGTCTTTACGGTGTCTGGACTGGTATCGGTGCAGTATCCTGTGTTGTACCTGCAATTGAACTGGGTGATTACGATAATAGCACTCACCTACATTCTGGAACATTTCATACCCCGGCATATATTCCGCCACTGGCTATTATTGATGGCCATCCTTTTTCTTTATTTCATCAACAACCTCACCATCCAGGCCACCAATGCAGAGCAGTGGGGACTTTTCTTTGTGACCATTGTTTCTATCGCGCTGGGCTTCCGGCTGCTGAAGATCACTAAACAAAGTACACTGGCCATGCCCAAACATTCACGCAGGGTGCTTGTCCTGTTCATCCTGATGAGTGCTTTCTCCATGCTGCTGGTGATCAGCGGGCGTATCACCGCAGCCAAGATCATTGGGTCTACCGCCGCAACGGCTGTTACCATGGCGGTGAGCCTGCTGTTCTTTGCTGACCTACTGATGGAATCTGTTTACCTGCAGGTAGAGGCCAATAAAAGTTCCAGCACCTTCATCTCCTTCATCGATTTCCAGAATATCCAGGCACGCCTGAAGGTGCTGCTCTACCTGTTTGCCACCCTGGCCTGGCTGATGCTGATTGCCCGTAACCTGTATGTGTACGATAATATCTACGATGCTATTGCCAGTTTCCTGGGAACAGAGCGCAAGATCGGTAATACGGTTTTCACCTTTGGCAGCGTCATTGTATTTCTGCTGGTAATCTGGGTATCTACGGTGATCTCGCAGATGATCGCCTACATGTTTGGCGACCCGCAAAACGCCGCAGCAGGTAAAAAGAACAGGCTGGGCTCTGCCATGCTGCTGGTAAGGCTGGCCGTGCTGGCAGTGGGCATCCTGCTGGCCTTCGCCGCATCAGGCATCCCGATGGACAAGCTGGCGATCGTGATCGGCGCTTTAGGCGTAGGTATCGGTTTTGGCCTGCAGAATATCGTGAACAACCTGGTATCCGGTGTGATCCTCGCCTTTGAGAAACCGATTGAAGTAGGCGATGTAATAGAGATGGGCACCCGCTCCGGCGTGGTGAAAGAGATCGGCATCCGCTCCAGCAAGATCTCGGCTTATGACGGATCAGAAGTGATCGTGCCCAATGGCGACCTGATATCGCAACAATTGATCAACTGGACACTAAGCAACCGGACCCGCCGCGTTGAACTGATCATCGGCGTGGATTACGGGGCTGATATAAAGACGGTCACAGAGATCCTGAAACAAGCCGTAGTAGGCCGGGAAGGCGTGATGGAAAACCCGGAGCCGGTGGTGTTCCTTTTCCAGTTCGGCGATAATTCCGTCAACTTCCGCGTATTCTTCTGGCTAACTGATCTGGCCCTGGCAGGGCAGTTGCAGCATGATGTGCTGGCGGCCATCTATGAGAATCTGCAAAAAGCAGGCATTGGTTTCCCCTATCCGCAGCGCGATCTGCATATCCGCTCTGTAGACCCTGAAATACTGCAGCAATGGAAACCTGGGAAACCACCTGAAGACAGTGCAGCTTCACAGGGAACAAAAATTTAATATTGGCTTTTACGTTACAACATACCTACTTTTGTAGTGTTATATCTAATGAACAGTGTCCCTATGATCAAAACCATGCTGTTGCTAATATTATCAAGTGCAAGCTATGCACAGGCACAGTTGCATGATAACCCGGAAGAAGCTTTCTCACAGGCGCAAAGATCCGGGAAGGAAGTATTATTGATCTTTTCAGGTTCTGACTGGTGTATCCCCTGTATACAATTCAACAAGAAAATATTAGCCGACAGTACTTTTCAACGCTTTGCACAGGACAAGCTGGTACTGCTGGAAGCGGATTTTCCCCAACGCAAAAGGATCCCTGCCAGGTTGAAAACACAGTATGAATCGCTGGCGGATGAGTTTAATCCCAATGGCGCTTTTCCGCAGATCGTGCTGCTTACACCGGCTAAGCGGCTGGTAGCCCAGGTACCTTTCAGACAGCAAACGGCAGCAGACTTCATTACCGAAGTGCAGCGAATGTTAAAATAAACAAGATGCCCTTTAAAAGTAAGGTACAGCAGCGATTGATGGGTTCTGATTTTGAACTGATCGTAGTGGAGGAAGATGAAGCTACCTCACAGCAACGCTTGCACGAAGGTATTGCCGCTATACAACATATCGAACAACTGCTCACGGAATTCAGCGATACTTCACAAACTGCACTGCTCAACAAACAAGCTGGTATAGCCCCTGTAACAGTGGATGAGGAAGTGTATCTGCTTATACAACGCTGCATCCGTCTTTCCGCATTGACACAGGGGGCATTTGATATTAGCACAGGCGCGCTGAAAGCGCTCTACAATTTCAGGCACGAAGCGTTTAAACTACCGGATGAAGCGGCCATTTCGGAAGCATTGCAAAGAACAGGCTACAAGCATATAACGCTGCTGGATAAACGCCAGGTGTTCCTGCAAAAGAAGGGCATGCGCATCGGCTTTGGAGCGGTAGGCAAAGGATATGCGGCAGACCGGGTAAAGGCGTTATGGATGGCTGCCGGCGTAAAGAGCGGTGTGATCAATGCCAGCGGTGATCTTAGCGCCTGGGGCCGTCAGCCGGACGGATCGCCATGGAAGATAGGCATCGCCGATCCGGACGATCCTTCCAGGATACTTTTCTGGCTGCCTGTTGAGCATGCATCGGTAGCTACTTCGGGCAACTATATACAATACTTTGAGCACAAGGGCCTGCGGTATTCTCATAACATAGATCCGGTGAGCGGGCGGCCCGTGCCCTTTATCAAGAGCGTAACGATCGTAAGCCCGAGCGCGGAACTCTCTGATGCGCTGGCCACCGCGGTGACAGTAATGGGCAGGGAAGCTGGTATGTACCTGGTTGACCAGCTGCCGCAGGTGCATTGCATCATCATTGACGAAAAGAACCAGGTATTTCAATCACGGCATATTAACATCCATGCAAAAGCATAATATCAGCGTAAAATGGCTAATGCTTGCAGCGCTAACCATCGTGGTTGCCATGCAGGCCTGTGTTGCCGTAAAACCTTACCAGCGGGCCTACCTGAATGACGATAATATGCAGGCGGGAAAAAGACCTATAGAAAAATTTGAAGAGAACGTTCATACCTACCGCGAAGGTGGCAGTGGTGGCGGAAACGGGAAAGCGAGCGGAGGTTGCGGCTGTAACTGATCAGGCATGAAAAAGAGATATTTAGTATTCGGACTATTAGCAGCCTCGCTGTCTGCATCTGCCCAGCGGACCAGGGACACGGCATACAGCAAACAAAGGGTTTCAAAGACGGATGTGCAGGTGCTGTTCTCTTATTACACACAGCAGGGCAATCATTCTGCCGTTACAGGAGGTGAAGGCACGGAGGCCTTGCAGGTATATGCGCCGGATATCACTATTACGCATCAACGGGACTCGCTGAATACTTTTCGTATCAACACCGGTGTGGATGTGATCACTTCTGCTTCTACAGATAAGATTGATTTCGTGGTTTCTTCTGCATCCAGGGTGGATGCAAGGACGCACCTCAGCTTAGGCTACAGCCGCCTGCTGAAACGCTCCCGCATACGAGCGGGAATTGAGACCGGTTTCTCCATAGAATCTGATTACTTTTCTGTTCCGGCAGGCGTTTCCGCATCGCATGTAAACGCTGATGGTTCGCGGGAGATCAGCGTTTCGCTGCAGGCCTACTTTGACGACCTGCGCTGGGGCCGGCTGGACCCTGACCATTACTCGCCGGAGAAGCTGATCTACCCGGAAGAGCTGCGTTATAAAGAATGGTTTGATGAATACCGGCGTACCTCTTACAACCTGGATCTTTCGCTATACCAGGTGATCAATGAACGCATGCAGCTTGCCCTCTTTCCCGGGCTGGTATACCAGAAAGGTTTGTTATCCACCCCATTTCACCGCGTGTATTTTACAGACAAGAGCCTGCAGGTGGAACGCTTGCCACGTGAGCGCTGGAAGATGCCCCTGGGCATACAGCTGAACAGTTTTGTGGGCAACCGGGTCGTTCTCCGCTCCTACTATCGTTTTTACCATGACAATTTTGGCGTGAACGCACATACCTTCCAGCTGGAAGCGCCTGTGAAGATAACGCCACGGCTCACACTTTCGCCCCTGGCCCGCTTCTATACACAAACAGGGGCAAAGTATTTCAGGCCTTATATGGCGCATGAGCTGAGCGAAACCTATTTCACTTCTGATTACGACCTTTCTTCCTTTAGCAGCTACAAGGCCGGGTTAGGCGCGCGTTATGTTTTTCTACAGCCTTTTCTCGGAAACTATTCCTTCAATGAGATTGCCTTACGCTATGCATTTTACAAGCGTTCAGACGGGTTGAGCGCACACATGATCACCCTGCTGCTGGAAGCAGGGCATACACGTTTGCATGGAAGGAAAAAGAACCGCTAAGCCGGTTAATGTTTTTCATCCAGCCTGAAAGAAACCTTACAGATCACGCCGAAGGTGGTGATCTTCCCATCCTTTACGTGGGCCTTGATGTCTTTTACGAAAACAGAATCGATGTTGTGGATCGTTTTGGACGCTTCTGCAACAGCATTACGGATAGCATCGTCTATGCTTTTTTCAGAAGAGGAAATGAGCTCAATAACTTTTACTACTGACATGGGGAAAAGGTTTTTCAGGTGAATAAATCAGTTTATCCTGCTGGTACAACAATTACCATGCAAAAAGGTTTCTAATGTCCGGTACGGTGGTGGGTCTCCTGCACATTTTTTTGGTGGGAACAAATATTATGTATAAATTTACGTAACCACTTACGTAATTAACCGTCAACTTTATGGAATTCTATGATCAGGTAGGGAAAATGGCACTTGGCAGCAGGCTGCGCCGGCTGAGTGACCTGCTTACCGAAGAGGCGTCTCAGATCTATGCCCTTTACGGCATAGACATGCAGCCCAAATGGTTCCCGGTGTTCTATGTGCTGTCCCGCGGGGAAGAAAAGGCCATTACAGCCATTGCCCAGGAGATCGGGCATACCCATCCGTCTGTCAGCCAGATCGTGCGGGAAATGGCCAAAAAGGGATATGTAAAGGAAAAGAAAGGGAAAAAGGACGGCCGCAAGAACTTCGTGACCTTATCCCCCGCAGGGGAAGCCGTTCGCGAAAAAATGCAGGCCCAGTTTGCCGATGTAGGCGCTGCGGTGGAGAACGCCATGAAAGAAACGCAGTACGACCTCTGGAAAGCCATTGCAGAATGGGAATTCCTGCTGGAACAGAAAAGCCTGCTGCGACGTGTGCAGGAAGAAAAGAAGGAGCGGGAGGGCAGTACGGTACAGATCGTAGATTATAGCCCGGAGCATGCAGCAGCCTTCAAGGCGCTGAATGTAGAGTGGATCTCCACTTACTTCAAAATAGAGCCGGAGGACCTGAAGGCGCTGGACCATCCCAAGGATTATATCCTGAAGAAGGGCGGACATATCCTGATGGCCATCTATGATGACCAGCCCGTGGGCACCTGTGCGCTGATCAAAATGAAAGATGGCAGCGGCTATGAGCTGGCCAAGATGGCTGTATCGCCGGAAGTGCGGGGTAAGAGCATCGGCTTTTTACTTGGCAAAGCCGCTATTGAAAGAGCCAGGGACAATGGCGCTAAGCGCGTTTACCTGGAGAGTAATACTATTTTGAAACCGGCCATTAACCTGTATCACAAACTGGGGTTCAGGAAGATCACCGGTCCGCCTTCTCCTTACGAAAGGGCGAACATACAAATGGAGCTAGCATTGGATGATTGAAAAAAGGGGCTGCCGGTGGGCGGTCCCTTCTTTTTTATGCATTATTCATCCAGGAAGATCTTACTGAATAAAAGGCTCCCCTCCTCGTTTTTCACCAGCTTTACGCCGTAGCGTTCTGTATCAAACAAGCACCAGTCCAGGTTGCCTCTTATCCAGGAGCGGAGTCCCTTTGTAAAATGATACAGGTTTTCATCCTGCTCCATAGAGGCCAGCACTTTTCTTTCCAGGAAGATAAAATGGCGGATGGTTTCATTGCATACTTCGGTTACTTCGCGAATGGCGTCGTAAGGGCTGAAACCTTGTTCTACCTGGAGTAAGAGCACGAGGTTATGCGGTTCATTGATACATTGTTCCTTGTTAAAGGAGACGAGGTCGTTTACCCAGCAAACGGCTTCTATGCAGGTGAGCACCAGTTTCTGCAGAAGCTCATGCCGCCGTACATATTCAGGCAGCCAGGACTGGCCGATGATCTCTATCAGATCGATACAGGGGAACATGGCGCTGGTGTAGGGACGCATTTTGATGTAGTCAGCAATACCGAGGCGATATTCGGAGGCCCGGTTGTTTACTTCCCATTCTGTAGCTTCAAAAAGGTCTTCCATGTTGGCGGAGAAGCGGCGTTGCCAGGAAGGGAGGGTAAGTTCCTGGAGGCGGTCCCATATGTCTTTGAGCCCCGCGGCGAGCTTTACATAATTGCCGGATACGGGTGCTTCGTGGCCATCCAGTACACACATGAGGTCTTTCATGACCCGGGTATGTTCTTTTTTATTGCCCGCTATTTTTTCCAGCAGATCATCTACGATGAAGAGCCAGGTGCAAAAGTCGCAGATCAGGCAGAGCTCTATAAAATCGGCCTGGTGATAAATCCTGGATACGAAGCGTGGAAATTCCGCTTTACGGTAGGCATCGAATAATGCGGGGCTTGGGGTGAGGTCAAATTTCTGCACCCAGTATACATTATGCGCGCTTACCTCGTCAACAAAGCGACTGATGCCCGCGGGGAATGGGCAAAGTATTTGTGGCAGGTGTAGCTGTTCCATATGGTTAATTTCAAGGGGCTTAGGTTTGCTGGTGCAATGGTTCTTTGAATACCGGTGTATTAAAGATAGCACCGCTTACTGCGGTGGAATTTCCTCTTATCTTTGGTGATAATACCTGTCTTATGAACCTGTTTTTCAATATCGTTTATATCTGCTGGCTGCTTTCAGAGATCATACTGAACAGGGTATTGCGGTCGCGCAGGGGCGACCAGCCTTTAAAGGGCAAACAGTCACTGACTATCATCTGGATAGCGGCGATAGCTGCTACTGTTGTCGCTGGAAACATTGCAGAATATACAAGATTTCCAATAACAGACTGGGTAGGTATTGGTTGGCTGGGTATAGGGCTGATCTTGTTGGGAATGACGATCCGGTTCATCGCGATCATCTCTTTGGGGCGTTTTTTTACGGTGGATGTGGCGATACGGCAGGGGCATACGCTGAAAAAGGACGGGATGTATAGATATGTACGGCACCCGGCTTATACGGGTTCATTGTTGTCTTTCCTGGGCTTCGGGGTTTCATTGAACAACTGGGTAAGTTTGGTAGTGGTGTTGATACCGGTGACGGCGGCGTTTCTGTACAGGATCAGGTTGGAGGAAGAGATGCTGGTGGCGTCTTTCGGAGGGGAATATGAGCGGTATAGGAAGGAGACGTATCGATTGTTACCAGGTGTGTATTAGGCGGGTTATATATTATTTGGGAAATAATATTTAGATTAGTTTTTGATATTTCGGGGACGACCATTATCTTTGCACTCCCCTGATCAAAATAGGAAACATGGCGAGGTAGCTCAGGCGGTTAGAGCGCAGGATTCATAACCCTGAGGTCAAGGGTTCAACTCCCTTTCTCGCTACGAATAGGAAAAAGCTTTGAGTATATTCACTCAAAGCTTTTTTATTTATAATTTCTTTTAAAAGTAATTTATATTAACATACGGCTGGTCGACGCTAGTAGCGCAGTCCATAAAACGATATTACATCAAAGAAATAGTACGGTCATTGATGTAAATAGAAATATAGCGGCACCCACGCCTATCTATGATAACTCACATCACTAATAATAGGTACCCTAAAAGTTATAATTTTTTATTTACTAAAAAAGTTAGTATATAGCATTAAGTAAACCTATTTCAAATGAAGGAAAAAGTTTCAGTAACAGATAATAGTATACAATCTTCAGGGCTGCCTAAAGATTACATGGAAGCGATTGCCGAATATATTTGGAATGGCTTCGACGCATCTGCAACTATAATAAACATACTTTTCGATACTAACGAAATAGGGACAATACATAATCTTACAATTCAAGACAACGGCACAGGAATTGACTTCAATACCCTTGCTGATACATTTGGAAATTTTAATGATTCTATTAAGAGGACTTCATTTCAAAAATCATCATCTACTGTAAAGGGTAATAGGGGACGAGGACGGTTTTCATTTGTAGCTTTTTCAGGAAGAGCTGTATGGGAAACTACCTACTTTGACAAACAGACGGAAAAATTCCTGCAATACGATATAACAATCAGTAGAAATTCCAAAGACTTCTATGACCCTCAAAATAAAGTAATCTCAAACGCTTTATCGTCGGGCACGGCAGTTACTTTTTCTGATCTATTTGATGTAACAGGCTTTTCATTTCAAACGGACGAATTCAAAGAGTTTTTAGCTCGTGAATTTGGATGGTTCCTCATGTTAAACCAAGAAAGAGAATTTCAGATTAGAATAAATGGAGATCCAATAAATTATTCACACATCATTATTGACAGTGAAGTGCATGTACTTCCTATTAAAGGCACTGATGATAATGTCAATGTGTTTAAAATAACATTTGTGAGGTGGAAAGAAAAAATTGGCGACAAGTTTTACTTCTATTTCCTGAATTCTAATCAGCAAGAAGTATTCAAAGAATTGACTTCTTTTAACAACAACGCCATAGGCTTCAATCACAGTGTATACATCGAATCCCGCTACTTTGATAAGTTTAATTCTTCTGATGGTGAACATTCGCAAAATCTTTTTGAAAACACGAGACAAAATGGTGTCTTTAAGGCTTTAATGAATAGTCTACATGGATTAGTACGAAACAAGCAGAAGGAATTTGTTCACGGTGAAGCTGCAAATAAGCTAATAGATTCCTATGAAAAGACTGGTGTTATTCCAAAGTTTAAGAATAACAAGTATGATCAAGAAAGAAGAACCGATCTAGTAAATGTTGTAAAAAGCCTTTATTGCATTGAGCCTAAACTATTTCAAGGTCTAAATAAAGAACAACAGAAGATTAGTATTGGATTGATAAATATACTTCTGGATACTGATGAACGGGAGGATATTATCGAGCTGATCGGTCAAATTATTAATTTAACTTCAGAAGATAGACAACACTTATTAAGCGTATTGAAGAAAACAACAATAAGTAAAATTGCTAAAACGGTAAATTTAATAGAAAGCCGATTTAAGATCGTAGAGCTTTTAAAGTCCCTGGTATTTGATTTGGGTAAGTTTACCACCGAGCGCGATCATTTGCAAAAAGCTATTGAGGAAAATTACTGGATTTTTGGTGAACAATATAATCTTGTTTCTGCAAATGAAGGATTCGATAAATTGCTAACCGCATACCTCCGCTTTCTAAATGAAGATAATGGTAAGGGAAAAAAGAAAGTTAATTCAGAAGAATCAAACAGACGTCCGGATGTTTTTATCGCACGAAAACATGGAATTCCCGACAATGAAGACAGTCAATATTTAATGGAGGAGAATCTAATAGTTGAATTAAAAAGACCAACAGTAGAAGTCGGTAAGGAGGAACTTAGACAAATTGAGGACTATTTGGATATTATACGCCGTGATCCGGTATTCAATTCTATGAAAAGATTCTGGAAATTCTTTGTTATAGGAAACACTGTAGACGACTACATAAAAGATCAATACGAGTCACAAAAGGAAAAAGGGAAAAAGTTTCTGGTCAAAGGGGTGCATAATTTTGAAATTTACGCGTATACCTGGGATGACATATTTATGATGTTTGATTTGCGCCATAAATTTTTAATCGAGAACTTGGAATTTGACAGAGCAGCTATCAAAAAGGAGTTAATAGAAAAAGGAGTAAATATATATCATGATAACCCGAAGGAAGGGATAAATACTATAATAAACGAAATGGTTGAAGTTAGAAAAGAGTGACGTATAAGTATACTGACATATATAAATTACCGTAGAGTACACATTTTTACTTCGTAACCAATTACTAGGACATACGAAGGATTAAGCTTTTTTGCATATATAAATTTTGTTTCCCTAATCATTAATAATTTATTTTCCGTAATTTGAATTCCCCTTCTTCCTCATATGACCTAATAAATACAACTAGATGTATCAGATTCACGCCGATATTTTTAGAAAAATTGAGCTGTATGTAAGCATAGCTAGGAAATTAAAAGAAGACATAAAGGAAATCAATGTACGCAATGAGATTGAACGACATTTTGGCAAATCATATTGCAGAGTATATTTTGATATTGAATTAAAGGAAGGTTCAGAAAGGAGTTACGAATTATATCAAATTATTCAACATGTTTTTTATAGATATGGAGATAAGGAGTACATTTCTTTCTATCTCCAGCATGATGATGAGTGTACTGATAAAGAGTATTTATTGCGTAATATAAAGGAGCAAGCCCATTATGATTACATTTGGAATCTATTGGAATGGAATCTTGAAAAGGATGGTATTAAGGTAAATAATGCCAGATTCAAAAGCCAACTGCATCTAAGAAGAATACGACTGGAAGAAGACAAAAAATGGGAACAAGAAAGGAGGATTATAGAAGATGCAGTTGAAACAGTGAGCCCTGAAGTTGGTCACCTAATTGTTATAAGACAATGGCGTGGAAGTCCTTTGAGAGTTGGTAAAGCTGAAAAAGTCGTCTTGCCCAATAAACGACAATCATTTTCACTCGAATTATCCGAACTTAAAAAAGACTTAGTGCCAGGGAAAACGAAAATTAATCTCTATTCTAAAACAGAAATATATGCCGTCATTGTACCACAGGAATTACCTAACGGAATAGGAAAAGCCGAGTTGTTAGACTCTCTCGAACGTGGCGACGATATTTCAGGTTTAATATGGAGACGTCCTAATGAAGTTTGGAAATAAAAATATCCCTAAGTATTTTGGACATTTCCAGATTCCAAAGATAACTTTATTGTAACGCTTTCCCACATACTAGTTGGACAGATTTAAGGAAAGCTGACAAATCAAACAACAATCGGCTAGATAAGTCTCCCTTTCACGCTACAAGGCCCGGTAACAGTCAATTTGTTATCGGTTTTTTTTATTCAGTACGTTTGGAGCAATCATACCCAATTTGTGTCTTAATAAATATCACATTATTTTACTGCCTGCACCTGAAGAGATTGAAGTGATCCCAACTTATAAAGCATTGTAACGAACTATGAAAAGAGTAATATTAACCCAACTGGCTTTAGCGTTTGTCTTACTGTTAATGACACCTGCGGCAAATGCACAAACCGAAACATGTAATTGCCTGGACAATTTGAACAAAACGATCTAGGAAACTGAAGCCAACTATGCAGGCTATCCTGCAAAAGCGAACGCAGCGTATAAACAACTGGCTTCCCACCTGCAGGCAAAAGCTTCCGCAGTAACTGAACCAAAGAAATGCTACTATCTTATTCGTGAGTATGTAAGATTCTTCAAGGACAAACACTTTATCATCTCTTATACCAACCCAAAGGATTTCGACAGCGCGGTTACCAAGTCCTTCCAAAAACCAGTTTTACCAATTGAAGGAATCTGGATAAGCCCGGAAAGCGCCACCAGGATCGCCATCCAAAAATCCGCCAACGGCACTTTCGAAGCGATCAAATGCGGATCACCTACCGACAGCTTTCCCAAAGGATTTGTTTATTTCACGCTTACACTCAAAGGAGATCAGTACGCGGTAAAAAATATGACGCATTTGTCAGCACCGATTTCCCGCCAAACAAACCGGTAATCTATTACGCATCTGGAACCATGCGGTGTGGGGCAAGATATCTCCGCAACAAATGACAGCAGCAGAAAACGAAGAGCTTTCCACCTGGAAGAATAATAACAATGGTCTTGCATTTAAAAAAATAAACGCCGCAGTAAGTTATTTAAAGATCCCAAGCTTTTATGACAACGACGGCAAGATTCAACAATTGGTTGCTGCGAATGATTCCACCATAAGAAATACCAAATACCTGGTCGTAGACCTGAGAGGCAATGGCGGCGGCAATACAGGATGGGTCTATTTTCTACCTATCTTATGACCAATCCGATCGTACAGCAACCAGCGTTGATGCGCGTGACACCCGGCAATGTCCAACGCAAGTTACCCGAACTCGAATACTTTGAAAAAAATCCCATCGGCGCTGAATACAAAAAGTATTTCCCGGACGAGGTGCTGAACGCCTATAAAAAGGCTTACGCTGAACTGCCCACAACAAAAGAGCATTTCTATCCGATCCCCGCTGTTACTTTCCCGCTCGATTCTGAAACAAAACAACCTGAAAAAGTGGCCGTGATAGTTGACGGTTTTTGCGGTAGCTCAACCGAATATTTTATCTCCCTCACCCACCAAAGTAAAAAGGTGCCAAATCAAGTTGGACAGACACTAAGCCGATTGATCAAACAGGTTTTGCCCCCTATGTGCTGATCACGCTTCCCGAAAACAGGTGGATAGATTTTATCATGGACGATTTACCAAAAGATAAATAACTGACAATTAATGTAATAATCACCCTATCGGGTCTTCCATGAAAAAAAACATTTACCTGCGCAGGTATGCTGCGCACTTGTAATATCACCTTTGCACCGGATCCTGCATAAGGATCCAGGAATATTTAAATACTAACCATCATTTCCTTTCTTGAACTACAGGCAGCGCCTGTTAATAAAGGGAGGCATATCAAAAAGAAAGGACATGAACAAAAGAACCTAAGACATGAACAAATTTGAAAGGCTTAAGCTCGGACTTGAAACAAGCGGAACGGGAAAGATGAAAGCCTTCGGCAGCTCCATGCTGCCCATTCTAAAAAGTGGTACACTGCTCACTTTTGAACGGGTACCGGAATATGAGATCGGCGATATCGTTTTCTGCAAAGTAAAAGGCAGGTATATCGATGCGCATAAGATCATCCAGAAAGACAGCAATAAAGGTTTTCTCATTGCCAATAACCACGGCCATGAGAACGGATGGACCCGGATGGTGTACGGACGCGTGATCACCGGTGAATATCAAAATAAAATCATCTTTGAACGTGAAGGGAAAGGAGGTGTACGATGAACAATGCTTTATTAGCCCCCACTCCATATTAACCCAAGCCGGACCGTGACATTCATCACATAAATTTCTTAGCAAATCTCCTTGTACCGTAGGGCAAAGCTGGCTGAACTTTGGACTATAATAAATCTATTAACAAAATGAGATTAAAGGACAAGGTAACCGTGGTAACCGGCGGCAACAGCGGTATAGGGTTTGGTATTGCCGAGGCTTTCAAAAATGAAGGTGCAAAGGGCGCCATCACTGGCAGAAAGCAAAACACGATTGACGCTTCAATTCAACAACTGGGTGACAGTTTCATTGGATTAAGGGGCGATGTGACCAACATGGAAGATCTCGATAGCATCTTCAAAGCAACGTTTGAGAAATTTGGCAGGATTGACGCCCTTGTGGTGAATGCAGGAGGAATCGTTGACGGTAGCCAAATGGGACCTATTACAGCTATTGAAGAAGAAAGTTATGATCAGTATATGGACCTGAACCTGAAAAGCGTCTACTTTACGGTTCAAAAAGCACTTCCATACCTGAATGACGGGAGCTCCATTGTACTAATCGGTTCCAGTGCCGGGCATCGTGCTGCACCGGGAATGGCAATATACAGTGCAGCTAAGGCTGCTGTAATCTCACTCGCCAAGGGACTGTCACTGGATTTACTAGAGAGAAAGATCAGGGTGAATGTACTTTCGCCCGGTACTATTGATACCCCGGTATTTGACAAATTTGTGCCGGAAGGGCAGGTGGATCATGTTAAACAACTCTGGGTGAATCTTATACCTGCCGGAAGGATCGGACAGCCCGCTGATATTGGAAAAGCCGCCGTATTCCTGGCATCGGACGAATCATCGTTCATTCTCGGTTCCGAGATCCTTGCGGATGGAGGCATGACGAACATCAGCCTGATGAAATAGCTAAAAGACCGGATTTTGTATAGCTTTGTCAAAAGCTATCAAATTATGTTTGAGGCATTAGTCGTTTATCTGAGAGAAGGAGCTGGCCTGAGCGATGAAGAACTAGAACTTGTGAAGCAGGTTACAATTGAAAAAAAACTACGAAAGCGTCAATACCTGCTCCAGGAAGGTGATGTATCCTTTTACAACTGCTTTGTCGCTAAGGGATGCCTGCGGCTATACCGTATTGGTAAAGACGGCGCAGAGCATATCCTAAGATTTGCGATTGAAAATTGGTGGATGAGTGACTATGAGAGCTATAATTCCGGCGAGCCCTCAAAAGGCCATATCGATGCCCTTGAAGATTGCGAATTATTGCTTATCAAAAAGCAGGATTTCGATACGCTGACAAATACAATTACTAAGTTCCGGCTGTTTAGAGAAAAACTGGAAGCCAGAAGTTATGACGCCAGTCAAAGGAGAATACTGAGCAATATCAGTGAAACTGCCGAAGAGAAATACCTGAATTTTATTAAATCTTATCCTAAGATCTATGACCGGGTACCGCTGCACATGATTGCTTCATTCCTTGGCGTCTCCCGTGAAACGCTTAGCCGTGTGAGGCAGCAGTATTCTAAGTCTTAAATAACAAAGGCCGAACAGAAAAGTTCGGCCTTTGATTATTGCCTGATACTTAATTATAATGATTCTATAGACACCTTCCTGGACCGCTCCTGCTTATTATATTCAGAAACCATGATATGCCCTTCCTTGGCCGGATATATAGTCGTCACTATATCCCCTTCCTTGCGGGGAATGGTGCGGATCACCTTCTGCTGGTTCACGTTATAAACGTGCACATTGTTTTTATCACTTACCACCAAGTAGTTCGTTTTTGTTTCGGAATTAGTTACCGTGTAGTAATCGTTAGAGGATGTATACAGGTATAAAGGTATTCTGCCGTTATAGTAACGGCCATGGTAAGTAGGAATGGCATTTACATAAGATAAAACGCCTTTCTCATTCTGTTTGAACAACATTGCATCTCTTGGCTGAGCTTTTTGTGTGCCTGCCATACCCAGGATCCATAAGGGTGGTATAATCAGCGGCATCGTTATAACAGATGCACTGATAGCTCCCCATTTGGGCTTCCTTCCATAGGAAGTGCCTGCGAAATAAGTATTGCCCTGGTAATCTTTGAAAACAGGCTGAAACATCACAAAGGTCTTGTTAGCCTGGTAACGGCCTTTGGTAGAGAATGCCGCCTGTGAGCCGGAAGACCAGTCAGAGATTACTCTTTCCATTTTACTGGTGCCGGGCCCTTTTGCCTGAACAGTGAACACGCCTGTATAAGGCCCTTTCGCCAGTTGTTTCACGGTTAAGGTTGCATTTCCCCTGCGTGGGTGCAACACAAGGCCTGCAATATAAGGCTTGCCGGTTACAGGATCATTTTCAAATGTATGTACGCTGAACGGGCGTCCTTTTTCGTCGCTCAGGTTATATTTCGCAAAAGCATTGTTATTATCCACATTGAACCCCATCAGCCAATAACCGCCTTCCAGCAGCTTCTCAGTCTTTTTATAGAGCAGGTAAATATCATGCTCTGAAGGCAACATGACGAAGTTGTCCGCCGCCTGCATAAAATCCTTATGCCAGATATCTTTACCTTCAGGGCTATACAGCGTAAGATAATTCTTGCCTTCATCACCGTAAAAGCATACAAAGCCTTTGCCGGTCATATTCTTTAGCCGTACGGCGTGTTTCAGGCCGCCGTCGCCTATTGAATTGTGATCCCAGCTGCGGGCATAGACATCCAGTACTTTTATATTAGCTTTGACTGTATTGGAATTGATGATCTTTCCGTCCAGGCTTACAAACTGGGTAAGAACTGCAACGAAGCCGCTGGTGGCCTGTGATTTGCGATCCCTTCTTTTCTTATCGCCATAGCCAATGAAATTACTTTTCAGGTAAGCCAGGCAGAGAACATCCTGTTCAAAAGCGACTGCTTCCAGGTCCAGCTTTAATTCTGTAAAATTCAAGACGCCTATATCATTCAGGTTCTCATCCATAATAGTTACCCGGTAATGGAAGGAGTCTGCGTTTGCGCGCTCCAATTCTGTAAAAGCGAGATAACCGATAAGATTGCCGTCCTGAATAATGGCTTTTACTTCCGTAGAAATACCATTACTTACTTCTTTAAAGACTTTGGTTTGGGCAAAGGGATTGCTTGTAAATAGCAAAAAAAGGATGCAGATCAGAAATAATTGTTTCATTGTATAAGGGATAAAAAGTGTTATTGCTTGTCAAATCGGTGGGCAAATTCGGCATACAGACTGCTCTCGTTGCCATTGAGGAAAGCTTTGGCTACTGCGGTTTTATGCGCTTCCGAAAAGTCGGGATCCAGGGTTAGACCACTCATCAGCCGGCGGAATGCTGCTTCGTCCTTTTTACTGTCGGGCCATTGGCTGGCATTCAGTAATGTTCTACAGTACTGTTCAAGGTTCTCCCGGGGAATCTGCTCAAACATGGTTTGCAGCTCGTAGTAATCTTTGGAAATATACTCTTTGGGGGTAACTCCGATCGCATTGAAACGATCCAGTTCCCGGTCGGCATAATAAAGGCCTGTGATTACGTTTGTAGCCATAAAATCGTACCAGGGGTCTTTATTCCCTTTGTCCTTTTCAAGCAGGATCATATACAGGCAAGCAGTCAGACTCATATTGTTATACAAGTTCCATATCTCCATCTTACGGGCTTTCTCCCGCATGGCTGCCGGTACCGGAGTAAATACTGCATTTGTATTACCGTTTGCCAGGGTTCTGTTGTAACGCTCTATACAGTCAGGATGGGTTTTCAGCGAATCCTGTATATGGGTAGTATCCTTAAAATTATACATCCTGGTGGAAAGCCCTTTGGAACGCTTCTGTGTCCATGCCCGCTCTATCGTTAGGTTATAGGCGGAAAAGTACTGTAGCAAAGGCTGTTTCAGGGGTTGTTTGTAGATGATGTCTACGCTATCCAATCGCAGGAAGAAGGATGGGTCAAAGGCAATATTACTTTTCTTCAACATGGCGATCGCCAATGAATCTGCGTCGCTTTCATGATAACGCTGGTGTCTGCTTCTGCTGAATGAATAGCCTTCGAATACTTTTTTAAGGCGCGTAAGCCTTTCATATTTTGAATCCAAAATGGCATTCATCGATTTTTTATACTCAGGGGAAGTCAGCCACTCTGCCCGTTGCTTAATAGCTGTTTCCGGATGAAGCAGGACGTTATGGGATAGCTCGTGAGCAATTGTGAACGCAATATCCTCTTTGGACTGAGCAAAGGTGATCAATCCAAGATTGATAGCCAGTATATTACCTCCTACGGCATAGGCATTTACCGAAGCGCTTCTGTCTATCAGCACAAAGGGTTTAACAGGGATCAGCTGCTTATTAGCCTTGATGATCTGGTCAATAATGCCGTCTATATAGCTGAGCAGCTCCTTGTCATATACGTAGTTATCATCTTTGAGCGCCTCGGTGAGGAATTCTGTCCGGCCGTCCCAAAGTTCTTTATATTGCTTTTGGGTTTCCTTTTCCTTGTAAAGAGCGGGACAGGCCCACGCCTTTTTTAAGGAATCCAGCTGTTTCTGATAATAAAGATGCGAGAGATCCTGGTAACGGTATAACTCTTTAGTCTGGGCGTAAGAGCAATGATAATAAAATACAAACAACGCAGCCAGCAACAGGCGCTTATAATACAACATAGGTAGCAGGAATAGATTCTAATATACTAATAAATAGCAACTTATATATGGGTCAAATATATAGATTTATTTGCAGACATTTTCAACCCCCTATATAACATTGAAAATCAATTAATAAACTCCGTATTAACAGTCATGATAAAGATGATTCGTCTCATCAAACTTCTCCCTGTATATTTCAAGCGCTGCCGGGGAAAGCTGCTGTTGTGTGAGCACCACTTTCAGCTGCGTAACACCATTCGGATGTATCCACAGGCCTGAGAAGCCGTTATTCTCTTTCCGGAGGATCAGTACGCCGGAAAAACGCTCTTCTACCATTACGAATTGCTTTGCTTCATTGTAGTCAACATTTAACCAAAGCCATTTATCATTCGCCTTGCTTTTGTCGTACTTATAAATACCCTTATATACCATTTTCTGTTCACAAGGATGTTCTTCCGCGTATAAGAACATGGTGATCGCTATTTTCCCGTCAATAGTACCTGTGAATAGCTGAGCATCTGTTTTCTGAGCGACGGCGGGCAGGATTAACAAAAAGAGATTACATAGAATGAGTAAACAATTTTTCATCTTGTTAGTGATTGTGCAGTTTATATGTTGGTAATAATTTCTTCTTTAGTTTCTATAACACTGAGATCCGCTTTTCTATCCTCAGCTTGCCTTGCCGGCAGGCAGGCAAAAGCTCCCGGATGTCGGGTTTTGAAGAGCGCTTTATGAGGTCCATTGCCGTATCCAGGAAGTGCCCCGCCCTTTTTAATTCGGGCAGGGTTGTTTTTTTATTGTTGACGACAGCGACGGCATAATTATAGTAGGCGGCGATCCTGGCATTAGGGTTATCCTTATTGAACAGGTAGCTGTTTTCCCCCACTTTGATCTTTTGCTCCTGTTCATTCAATTTGAGGTAAGCGTTAAGTGAATCACAATAGTTAATGTAGCTCGTGCTATCAGTGCGCGAGACAGCTGTATAAAACGTCTGTATGCTGATGGGGTAATTACTAAACTGGAATACCGGGTCTAAAGGTAAATGGGTGGATATAAGCTGAGCAGGTGGTACCAGGTAGTATGCGGTGTTGATCTTTTTAATAAAGCGGGAAGCATCTCTCTTATTTATCAACTCACAGGTAGACCAAAACAGATCACACAGCAACCAGGAAGAATCAATGTATACCGCATTCCAGGCATGATTGGCGTCATCCAGCACATCTGCAGATTTGAAACCTGCATATTTGACATATCCTTCAATGCGTATACATGGTATATTATTCAGTTTACAGAACTCAGTCACTATATTAGCATATTCATCACATAATCCTATTCCTTTCTGAATACTCTCATCCGTTGTGAGAGGATAGCCCCCTGAAAAAAAGCGGCTGGTATCTACCTGCAAAAATTTGTCCGCCCATAACAACAGCATCTGAAGCTGTTCCTGTGGATCTTTTGTTGATGCAGATATGGCGCCGGATAAATCTTTACTATTCCGGATAGTTGAGAAATCAGCTTTAGAAAACTTAGCAATCGCAGATATAGTGATACCTTGCTGTGCATAAACAGTCACATGTGCAAGCAGTAGAAAAACGACGATCAATTTATTCATACCAGGTAAAGAGAGGGCAAAAATACCTTTTTCCTGAATTATCTTATCCGGTATTACACTTCTAATAAAAATCCGCACCCATGCCTTCTTTCTCATCTTCGGGATGCTCCCGCCGTCTATACTTCTTTGTTCACCTGATATGTGAGAATGTAAAGGTATAGTTGTTATAGATACCGATACCACCCGGTTGTTTAGCATTTTCACAAGGCAACAATTCCCTGCCTTACTGCATACAAGGCCAGGGTAACCCTTGTCTTTACATTCAGTCTTTTAAACAACGCATCCCTGTATCCATCAATCGTCTTTGGGCTTAAATGCATCTTATCGGCAATCTGATCATAGGTCATCTCTGTCGTGACCAGTTTAAGGAATTCTCTTTCATTCTCAGATAAATTTAGCGAAGCATCATGCTGGCGGGTTCCGCCATTTAAACTAAGGTTCAATACCTCTGCCGCTACATCAGAATAATAAAAACCATTGCCCGCGATAGCTTCCAAAGCCCTATGCATATCCTCCACTTCAATATCCTTTGAGAGATACCCTTTCACCCCCAGGCGCAGCATACGTAAAATTTCCAGCTCCGAATCGACCATGGATATCACCAGCACTTTTACCGAAGGATGTGTGCGCTGCAGCCACTCTACAGATTCAAAACCATTTATATCCGGCATGTCGATGTCCATCAGGATAATATCCGGAAAAGGTGGTTGTGTCATCTTCTCCTTGAGATCGCGTCCATTTTCTGCCTCAAAGAGGATATTATACCTGTTCTGCGTATCTCCCAGGTTAATAAGTTTGATAAGGCCTTTACGGAAAAGGTTATGGTCGTCAACAAGCGCAATGTTCAGCGAAGGGATAGTAGTTTTCATATCGTGGATAGTTTGGATTTTTCGGGATGGGGAATATCTATAGTCACTATTGTACCATGTCCGTTATGACTCTCAATATTCAGCGTGGCATTGATAAGTCCCGCCCTTTTCTTCATATTGAGCAGTCCCGTACTTTCTTTCTCCGCGCTTAACCTTAAAGCTTCCTCTACATTAAACCCGGATCCATTATCTGAGATGCTTAAGGTAAAATGTTCGGGCGAGAAGGCCATAGTCGTATCA
>Ga0102590_1002017_pt1 | contig 26201 bp, 14 predicted proteins | sample AraplaMF_Col_mMF_FD_76859 | JGI IMG/M metagenome (GOLD analysis project Ga0102590, IMG submission 76859) | Arabidopsis root microbial communities from the University of North Carolina, USA - plate scrape MF_Col_mMF | ecosystem: Host-associated > Plants > Roots > Endosphere | place: USA... | reverse complement strand
TGTTATCGCCTTTATTGAATTGTCGGGTATTGACAGCGGGTCTGCCGGATCATGTGCAAAACGTTTGAAGTCATCCGTGCTTTCCTGGTAAAAGTACAAGCCGGAGTTTCCGCCTATCCACAAGCGGCGCCTGCTGTCTTCTAATATGCAGGTAATGATGTTTGATGCCAGCTGGCCCGGCTTCCCGGAATTAGTATAGTAGCGGTTTGTTTTCCCGGTTTGCGGGTCGAACTTGAACAAGCCTATATAACTTCCAATCCATAAATCGCCTTTATGATCGCAGAAGATTGCCCGTGCCGTATTATTTGAAGTAAACTGGTAATTGATGAAACAGTCCTTATCCCGGTTGTACAGCGAGAGGGTAGCATTTGTTCCCACCCAAAGATTGCCCAGGCGGTCTTCGTGCAGGGCAAGGATCGAATTGGCGCCAATGCTGGCTGTATCGCCTTCTTTATGCCTGTAGACGGTGAAATTGACCCCGTCAAATTTGCTGAGGCCATCGTCCGTACCAAACCACATATATCCGTACTTATCCTTCAGGATGGCGGTAACGGTATTGGAAGACAAACCATCTTTATTATTGAAATTAACGAAGTTGAGATCGCTCTGCTGTGAGACAGCAACGTGGAACGGCAAGACCAGCAAACATAAAAAGAAGATATATTTCACGCCAGCATGTAAATTAATGGATCATCGGCAAACAATGCAACTCCACCAATATACAAGATATTATTATCTGAAAAAAGAGGGGATGGAAAAGCAAATGATCAAATGAGCAGCAGGCATACCGCTCATTTGATCATTGGGTGATTTTATTTTTTAAGGACTTTAAAGATTGCCTCACATACAGATCATCTTTGGTTTATTTTTGAGTAATACCTTTCCATTCATCTGTTCTAAAAGGCAAAGCCGGCAAGCTTTCCGAATTTACCAGGTTGCATTCCGGGTTATCCGCCCAGGCATATCGCACAGCTACCGGTTCGGCGACTTTATCAGAAGAAATAATAACTTCATTTCCTTCAATGATTGCTTTTGCCCAATAAAATTGCCCGTCTTTACCGGCAATGGCAAAACCCATTACTTCCTTTCCATCTTTCGTGGAAAGACCTGCGCCAGTGTCTGTAAAACTGATGCGGATACGATTGCCTTCCTTCTTATAATTTTTACACCTTGGGCCAGACGCGATGCATGCTTGTTTGTACACCATTTTATTGGCAACTAAAGCCAGGCGGCGGCCCACTTCCTGTTTATTTTTCGGATGGATGTCATTCGCTTCTCCAATATCAATAATGCAGGCCATACCTGTGTTGGGCTGCGATAATGTCAACGTTTGCGCTTCTCTCAATTCCGCCCATTCACTCTCTGATGGAAGCGGTTTTGTTTTCATGTAATTGGCCAGCTGAACAAATAAAAACGGAAGATTGCCTTGCTGCCAGCGTTTCCTCCAATCTGTAATCAACATGGGAAACAATTTCCGGTAATCATAAGCTGCTCCACTATTCGCCTCGCCCTGATACCAGATAAATCCTTTAATACCAAAAGGAATAATCGGGTTTATCATGGTATTAAAGAGCACTGTGGGATAATACTGATAGTTGAGTATTTTAGGAAGAGCGCCTTCAAGATCCTTTTTATACAACCATTTCCCGACTAAAGAAATTTTAGAAGACCCATTGGTAATATAGATATCATCTAAGGGACTCAAACCACCGCCACCCCATAACATGGCTATTCTGACAGCGATAGTATTTTCTCCGCTCTTTACCATGTTGGCAGGAATGGTATAAGCATGGGTTGCACTGGAATACCAGACATTCTTACAAACTTGCTGACCATTAAAATAAAGCGAATAGTTCATTTCAGGATGTCCGAGGTTGATGGTTACATCTTTTTGGTTAAATGATGGAGGCAATGTGATTTTTTTTCTCAGCCAGACCACTCCTTCATAATAACCAATTCCAAAATCCTTCATCACATTTGGCATTTCAACGCTTGTCCAACCGGCATCATCATATTCCACAGCCGGCACTATCTTGTCCGCATTGTTTTGCGGATTATACACCATATTCCAAAGGCGTATCTGATTCAGACTGTCCTGCAGAAAATCTTCACGGTCCGGAGCCAGCGTATCATTGCTAAGCGTTTTTCCCCTGGTGATTGGAGAGGTAAGCAGCATCTCCCTGCTTGTCCATGCCTCTATTGGCGTGCCGCCCCAGGTACTTTGAATAATACCAACAGGAACTTTTTGATCCTGGTGAATTTTACGGGCAAAATAGTAAGCAACTGCAGAAACATCTTTCACATTTCCGGTATCGCAAACTTTCCATTTTCCGGCTGAAATATCGCTTTGAGGTTTTACCTGTTTACTATGTTCAACCACCAAAAACCGTATTTGTGGAAAATTGGCTTTTGCAATTTCTTTGCCTGCATCCTTAGCCTGCTGCACCTGCCATTCCATGTTTGACTGACCGGAGGCCAGCCATACATCGCCGATAAGAATTCCCTTTAGCCTGATCTCAGCGTCCGGTTTTCCTGATTCAGCCACTTCAAGTACATAAGGTCCTCCTTCTTTAAACACAGGAAATTTGAGCTGCCATTTGCCCTGCTGATCAGCTTTCGCTGTTGCCCGCACATTTCCGAGTTTTGCAACGACAAGCGCGCCGGGGCTTGCACTTCCCCAAACCGGAATTTTGATGCCCCGCTGTAAAACCATGCTATCGCCAAATACATGGGGCAAACTGATCTGAGCATAAACAGCTGTTTGAAAAACACCAAGTGCTACAAGGAATAGCAGCAAAGTTCGAATCCGGAATCTCATTGTATTATTCATTTGTTTGACCCTGTTTCTTAAAGTTTAATGAGGTTCAGAAAAAAGACATCATTTTCATTGATCTCAAGGTCTTTTGAAAAAACGCCCCCTTGTACGCTAGTGATCTCCCTGGAAACGGGCGACCCGTCGTTCATTTTTTTAATTTGCGCGACCTGCTGTCTTGTAAGCTGTGCCGGTTTTCCCATAGAGAGGTAAGTGGAATAAGCATCGTTGTAACCGTACCCTACTTTATATATTTCAACTGCATAGCTCCCGTCGGGCACGTTCGCAATATCGAGCTTCAATTTCCCTTTCGATTTTGAAGGAAGATCACGGATATAATATTGCTGATTGTGTACGGAATCTCCGGGATGGGTATTAGTAAAATCCCATACCAGCGCCTGTATATTTCCAGACGAATCCCTGCAGACCCAGGAAGCGGAATCAGTATTTGCCAATTCAATATTTCCCAGCCGGTTCATAAACTGGTAGGCATAGAATACAGGTTTGTTAATGCCCTGGATATTCAGCATACCGAATCCTCCGTGAAAGGGAGTAAAGCGGGGGCCCGGTTCTTCGAAAATATCGGTAAACACCCAATAGGACATTGAGTTGGCAGCCTTTCCAACCTGTTTCAGCTTTTGCAGTACATAGGCGGCTTCGTGATAGCTGTCATGAATAGGATCAGCCGGAGTGTAGGATGCGCTCCATTCGGTGTAATGGAGCTCCAGACCAGGCATGGCCGAAGCGGCAATTTCCTTTCGTGACTGCAGTACATCACCGCTGACGCTCATGGGATTTTTATCCAGCACCGTGCCTGAATTGCCAAATTCGTCGAGATATCCCTGCTTTACACCATAGGCATGGGTGCTGATAAAATCTATGGGAACATTGTTCTTTTGGCAGTATGCAATCATTTCCGGTTCCCAGGCGGCGCCGGCAGTGCCGGGCCCACCAACGCGATAAGACGAATTGACGCTTTTAATAGCTTTAACACTATAGGAATATAATTTGAAGTAATCTTCCTTCGTTCCCGTCCAGAAACCATCCAGGTTAGGCTCGTTCCAAACTTCAAAATACCAGGTCTTTACCTCGCTGACACCGTAGCGTTCTGTAAAATGCCGGGTAAGATCCCGCACCAATGCGCCCCATTTTTCGTAATCCTTCGGAGGAGTTACGTTACCCCGCCACCAGAAGATCGTTTTGGGCCCACTGGCCAGCGCGGAAGGCATAAAGCCTAGTTCAATAAATGGCTTCATGCCAATGCTTTGTAAAAAATCAACCAAAGCGTCAATATACATGTAGTTATAAACCGGGTTACCTTTACTGTCCTCTGTATATACAGCCATGTCATCAGTTAAAAGACCATGCATGCGGATATACCTGAAGCCACATTCCTTTCTTACATATGCAAGCTGCTGCTGCCAATCTGCCCGTAGCCCTTCGTTGGCACGGCCTGCACCCACACATTCATTAAACATGGTGTTGAGCTTCCCCGCTGTTTTGCTGAAGTCAATATTAATTACCCGTTCTTCCATGGCCTGCTTCTTTTGTTTTGCCGTTTGGGCAACGAGTGTTCCCGAAATGGAAGCAAACAGGATCGTCAATAGCATTACATTTTTCATCTTCTAAGCATTTATTAATTGGTTTGGCGGATGATAAAAAACATCAGTGCTGAAGTTAATGGGTAATCACATTCAACTCAGCATAACCTGCCGCATCATTCTGCTGGGTATTGCGTAATGCACGCAGCCTGATATAACGGGCTTTTACGGGCTTAAACTCCTTCACCTGCCACAAGGGGTTATTCTTAATATTAGGAAACTCTCCTTCATCCGCTATTTTCCATTCCTTATTATCCTCGGACACATAGAACTGGTAATGCGTAATAATCCCCTCTGTGCGGCCCTGGCCTGGCAGATATTTGAAACCGGATACATTCTCCGTCTTACCCATATCAATATCAATATCTGCCGGCAGCTTTTTATCATTTTCCTGGTACCATGCCGTTGCAGGGTCGCCGTCTATCACACGGTTAACTTTATCGTCATTAATACCGGATATTTTCCAGTCTTTCCTGGATATGTCAAATTTTTCTCCTGCTACGGCGCTGCTTTTTTTCGATATGGGGTCATAAACGATCGCCTTTACGTTCACTTTCCCGTCCGTTTGTACGGGCCCTTCGTACCGTTTTGCCTCCATTGCAGGCTGGCTGCCATCCAGTGTATAATAAATAACGGATTCCTTATCAGCGGACCTGATATACACCGTCCCGGACTGATCCCTGATAATTTCAGGAGCCATCAAAACAGGAGCTGCATTATAAACCCCAATATTGGATATAAGGGGGCAGCCTTTTGCACCTGTAATGGTAAAACGTAGCTGCGTAGCAGTTACAGCCGGGAAAAGCAGGATACGTTTGTAACCAATGGTAGTTCCATTCGCCAGCTCTTTCCAGCTGCCGTTTACCAAGCCCTCCACCTTAAAAGCTTTTACCCGCTGGCCTAATCTTATATATTCCTGGGCAAGAAAACGGTTAAAAGTAGTGAGCTTACCAAAGTCAATAGTCAGTGCTGCAGCTGTTATTGCATCATCAGTTGCCCAATAGGTGTTCTTATTTCCGTCCACTGCCATGCTTGCGCCGAATGTTTTTGCGTTACCACGCACATTTGAAGCGCTTACTTTTTTCTTTTCAGCAAGGTTCACCGCAAATGCTTCCTTTACGGCTTTTGCCAGCGCCAGCGCCGCTTTCTCATCGGTTTCATGGATCAGGCCTCTCCTATCTACAGGGAAGTTCAGCAACAGGGTACCGTTACGTCCAAAAGAGCTGTAGTAGGTGTTCAGCAGATCGGGCAGGGATTTTACCCTGCTGTCTTCATAGGAATGATAGAACCATCCGGGACGGATGGAAGTATTCACCTCACCCGGCACCCAGCAATCCCCGTTCTCCAGTCCATGGTGTAACATATCGTACGGCATCTCTCCGGTGGCATTCAGCAAGCTCCAGTTCGTTTCGCCCACATAACCGCCCTCTGTTCCCACCCAGCGAAGGTCGCCCCGATCTCCACCGTCGTTCCATATAACGATCTTCGGCTGCAGCTGGCGTATGAGCTTATAAGTGTTTTTCCAATCATAATAGGTAGTGCGGTCTATTTTACGGGTTTCCCTGGCGCCGCCGTAGTAGCCCGAACCACCATTAGCGCCGTCAAACCATATCTCAAAAACATCCCCATAGTTTGTAAGCAGCTCCTTCAGCTGGTTCCTGAAGTAAGTAATGTATTCCGGTGTTCCATACAACGCGCTATTCCGGTCCCAGGGAGATAAATAAATGCCCAGCTTCAGGCCGTATTCTTTACAGGCATTTGCCAGGTCACGGACAATATCTCCTTTGCCACCGCGCCAGGAAGAATTTTTAACAGAATATTCAGTATACTTTGATGGCCATAAACAAAACCCTGAATGATGTTTGGCAGTAAGAATAATTCCCTTCATACCCGCTTCTTTACAAACACGGGCCCATTGACGGCAATCCAGGTTTACCGGGTTAAAGATCTTAGGGTCGTCTTCACCAAACCCCCATTCCTGGTCTGTAAAAGTATTGGTAGATAAATGGATGAATGCGTAATATTCCATCTCCTGCCACTTCATCTGGTTCTCAGAGGGAACCGGGCCGCAGGAAGCGGGCGCCTTGATTTGAGCATAAGCACTCACTGCTAAACATCCTATTATCAATAGCATTACATTTTTCATCTTCTAGCATTTTACCTTTCTAACAATTATTCATTCCATACCAACACTCCGCCGGGTTGCAATATTTTTTCACCTACGATCATCCTGGCCGTTCCAGGCATGTTCACAGTATAATCATCCGAAGAATAATTGACCGCTACATAAAAACCATCCCGCCAATAAACATATACGCCGGGCGGATAATTCTCTATGGTAGTTCCTGCACCGGTATAAATGCTGCGCAGTACGTCCCGTTCCAGTTTTGAATCATCTGTATCCACGCCGATATAGGTTACGGTGCCTTTACCGACCTTATGTTTTACTACCGCTGCTTTTCCTTTATAAAACTGATTGTCAAATACGGCAAGCGCTTCCGTGTTTTTATCCGGCGCCAGCAGATCGGCCCAGTTGTTCCAGCTGTAGTGGACTGATCCCATAAGGATATCTCCCCTGGCATTACTGGAAAGCATATCGGTTGCCTTCACCTGTGCCCCTATAAGCCCGGATAGGGGTGCAGCCCATTCCGCTTCCCAAAAATGTCCCATACGATCTTTGGTTGCGGTACGGCAGGTAATGATCAAATGCCCTCCGTTAGCAGCATATTCACTCCATTTCTTAACCAAAGCACTATCGGCCATTTCGTATGCGGGGACTATTACAAATTTGTATTTCGACAGATCAGCAGTTTCCGGGATCACATCTACCGGTGCGCCGAATGATTTTGCTATTTCAAGGAATTTAAGCGGGTAATTCCAGGTGTCCCATTGCCAGGTTTGTTTTTGCCGGTCAATGGTCCAGTAATTTTCCAGGTTCCAGAGAATGGCCGTTGACCGGGCAGCCAGCTTTGCAGGCATGGTAAGGCCTGGCTTATATTGTTTGCGCAGCGCCTTTATTTCTTTCATGAATTGCATATACTCCTCACCACCCTGTGAAGGGGTTACACCATCCGGCAGTATTACGCCGGCGTGGTACTGCTCTGCACTATAATTGATCTGACGGAACCGGTAAGAACAGGCCAGTTTTCCGCCTGCCGCAAAGGTGTGATACAGCCACATACGTACGGTACCGGGTAAAAGCAGTGGGTTGTAGCTGCCCCAGTTCACCGGCCCGGGCTGAATTTCCATTACGCCGGATACGCCGCCTACCGTTTTATAGTATTCAGCGGCAAAGAGAATGACCTTACTATTTCCCAAACGAAAGCCCAGCTCCCCGATATTATTGGTACCGCCATTCGGATAGGCGGTATAAGTGGCAAAATCAAGTTTATTCGTCCGCCGCGGATCAGCACCCGTAGAAACCGCTGTATAATTGGTCGTTACAAACTGCTCCTTCAAAATATGAGTCCGTAATGTTGCTGCCTCAAAATCGAGAAATTCGGCCTGGGCATCTGCCGAGTACCTTTTAAAATCAAGCAGTGCATGGGGGTTATTGCCCCACCAGCCTACCAGGTTGGTATTTGGAATAATGACCTGATCAAAATTATTGTACCACTGACTCCAGAAAGCAGTTCCCCAGGCAGCATTTAATGCCTCAATGGTTTTGTATTTGTTCCTGAGCCATTGCCGGAACGCTTCCTGCGAAGAAGGGCTATAATCAGGTTTGGCATCCGGCTCATTATCCAGCTGCCAGCCAATCACATTTTTATTTTGACCATAGCGTCTGGCCATTTCCGTTACAATGGTTGCTACAAACCGGCGATAGGCCGGATTAACGATTGATCCTAACCCGCGTGTGCCATGCTCAGCGCGGATATAATGACCATCCATTACAAAAGTTTCAGGATACTTATCCCTCATCCAGGCCGGTGTGGTTGCAGAAGGAGTGCACATCAGCACTTTCAGATTATATTTAGCGCAGAGGCTTATCACCTTGTCGAGCCAGTCAAATTCAAATTTCCCTTCTTCGGGTTCCATTTTAAACCAGGCAAACTCCGCCAGGTGCACAAACTCATAACCCATACCGGCTATTTTTTTTATATCCCGCTCCCATTGGTTTTCGTTCCAATGCTCAGGATAATAATAGATGCCGGTTGTAATGAGATCTTTCTCAGGAAAGAACCGGTTGCCCACCTGCGCGGTTGCATTCAATACCGAGATCAAAATGGTTATAATAACCGGTACAGCGTATCTGTTCATCTGAAGATCTGTTGTTTTCTTATTTAGTGCCTGTTGTAATGGCATTTGCTTTAATGCTGATAGTACGTTCCGGCAAACCGCCTGAACTAACCCTAAGCTTAATATCGCCGGTACCCTGAGTGCTCCGGATCACCGCTAATGCCCTTCCATGCCACGCTTTACGTGAATCACCTACGTATGGATCAGTATCTTTAACATCGGCGTTGGCTATTCCTGCAACAACAGCCGGCCCTTCAATTTCAAAATGTAAACGGTTTGCAGCATTGGGTTGAAATATTCCGTCTTTATCCGTGATTTCGATGGTAACATACACCAGGTCCTCCCCGTTTGCCAACATCTCTTTCCGGTCTGCAGTGAGCTTTATTGCTGCTGCAGCGCCGGCTGTCTGCAGCGTGGCCGATCCGGCTTCCCCACCATTTTCCACACCAACCGCTTTTAGTGAACCGGGGGAATAAGGAACAGAGAAGCTTGCCTTAAACTGTTGTTCAAGGGTGGTTGCCTGTTCGCCAATAAGCTTGTTATTAAGATAAAGCCGGACTTTGGGATATTTGGAATAAACCTCCACCTGCACATTCCTGCCCTCAGATCCGGGCCATGTCCAGCTTTCCCAGGTAGGCCATACAGACCACCAGGTTTCCTTGATCTCAATGGGCTCAGGAGCTGGTTCCCGTACAGCCATGTAGAGCTTTTCGTCATTATTATACAACATGCTCCTATAATGCGATATGGGTTTTCTCCATCCAACCAGGTCTATATCACCGCAATAAGCACCATGCCAGGGGAAAAAATCATGTTCCCAATGTTCGCCGGGAACATCGCCAGAGTAGTACCAGCGGCCTATTCCCGATTCACCCAGGTAATCAATGGCTGTCCACACAAAATCTCCGATAACATAACTGTTATCCTGTACCAGCTTCCAATTTGTAAAGGCATCCTTCGGGTAGGATTCCGTTTGTACGATCATCCGTGCAGGAACCCGCTGATGATCGGAGGGCGCCGCATACAGGTGATAATTATAACCGGCAACATCGTGTACCGCCATTAGCGGATCAAACGCCGCCCAATCCCTGCCATTTTCTACAATGGCCGATGTAACGGGGCGGGTACTATCTATCTTCTTTATTGCAGCTGCAAGCATTTTTGCAGTTTTTACAGCTTCAGGCTCACTTCTCTCCGGTATCTCATTACCTATACTCCACATAATAACAGCGGGATGATTCCGGTCGCGCAAAACCATTGATCCAAGATCGCGCTGCCACCACTTATCAAAATACATGGCATAGTCATATGTTTTCTTACCCTTTCTCCAGCAATCAAATGCTTCATCCATCACCAGCATCCCTAATCTATCACAGGCACTCAAAAAAGCTTCAGAAGGAGGGTTATGGGAAGTCCTTACAGCATTGAAGCCCGCGGCCTTCAGCAATTCAACCTTGCGTTCCTCTGCACGGTCAAAAGCGGCAGCGCCTAAGCAACCATTATCATGATGGGCACAGCCACCGTTTATTTTTACTGTTTTGCCGTTAAGCTGAAAACCGTTTCCGGCAGTAAACTTTATGGAACGGATACCGAAAGCGGTTTGGGTTTCGTCCACCATGTTTTTATCCTTTAATACCTGCGTCTGCGCCTGGTATAAATTGGGAGCCTCCGGTGACCAAAGCAAGGGTGCCGATACCTGTATGGTTTGGGTAATTTCTTTTTCACTATTAGCGGGCAGGTCTACCTTCACCTGATCACTGCCTGCATTTTTGGAGCTTTTATTCCAGAGAAGGGTTTTAAGCACAATACTTTGGGCTACCGCTGTTTCATTTTTCACCTGTGTTCTTACCTGTACAGCCGCCTTTTCTGAAGTAACATTGGGCGTTGAAATTGCCACACCCCATTGCGTCACATGCACCGGACCGGTAACCATCATCCAAACATGACGATAGATACCGGAGCCGCTATACCACCGGCTGTTTACCTGCTGAGAATTGTCTACCCTTACTGCTATAACATTCTCCTGTCCAAACTCCAGGAAAGGAGAAAGGTCATAACTAAACGAAGAATAACCATATGGATAAATACCAAGGGATTTGCCATTGATAAAAACTTCGGAGTTCATATAAACGCCCTCGAAATAAACGGAAATATGTTTGCCCTTCCAGTCCCCCGGAACCTGAAAGGTTTTCCGGTACCAGCCTATGCCCGCAGGAAAGTAACCGCCTTCACCACCTGTTGGGTTTTTGGGACTTATGTTTCCTTCTATGCTCCAATCATGCGGCAAACTGAGCTTACGCCAACCTTCATCCCTGAAGTCTTTTGACCTGGCCTCAGGGATATCGCCTAAAAAGAACTTCCAGCTGTCATCAAATAATTGCTTCCGGACAAAGGAACCGGAAGCATCTGTTTTTGATAAAGCTATTTGGGCATAACATAACGACTGAATAAAAAATGTTGCAATTAGTACAGCTACAACTACTATATACTTTTTCATGTATTACAATTGCTGTAAATTCTATTTAACCAGGATTTTTACCGATGCTGCAATATTGTTTGATGAGTTGCCGATGTGTAATACAAATTCACCTGCTTCCACATTCCAGGCCTTTTTGGCTTCATCATAAAAAGCCAGATCAGCGACTTTTACATTCAGCTCAAGTGTTTTTGCTTCGCCGGGACGCAGAAAAACTTTTTCAAAAGCCTTCAGCTCTTTTTCGGGGCGCAAAACGGAACAAACCGGATCGCTGACGTAGAGCTGTGCAACTTCCGCTCCATACCGGGAGCCTGTATTTTTTATCGTACATTTTGCATGGATGGTCTCTCCTTTTCCATAGCTGGTTTTATCCGTAGAAAAATGACTTATTGAAAAACCGGTATAAGAAAGCCCATAACCAAATGGGAATTGAGGAACAATTTTCTTTGTATCAAACCAACGGTATCCTACTAAAATATCCTCTTCATAATTTACCTGGAGGTTTCGCCCCGGGAAATTGCCTAATGCATGAGCAGGCGACTGATCCAGGGACACGGGCAATGTGAACGGCAGCTTACCGGATGGATTTACTTTACCGCTCAGCAGATCGGCAACGGCATTTCCGGCCTCCATTCCACCAAACCATGACCACAGTATGGCAGGTACACGATAAACAATCCCTGACAACTTTACCGGTGAACCGGCAATAATAACAAGCACTGTATTGGGGTTTGCTTTGGCCACTTCGCGGATCAGAACATCCTGTCCATAAGGCAGATCCATATTTTGCTTATCGGAAGATTCTGTATCAAAGTCATGATTCAACCCTCCGAAAATGATCACTGCTTCTGATTTCTTTGCCACTTCCACCGCTTCATCCACCAGTTTCCAGTCAACCATATCAGAGCTTGTTTGTCCGGCATTGCTGCCTTCTTTGAAAGTGGATTGCTTTTCATACCCTTGTGCAAAATTTATTTTCACGCTAGCCCCAAATTTCTTCCGGATAGCATCCAGCGGAGTAATTTCGTACAGCGCTTTTATTTCAGAGCTAAGCCCGCCATTGCAATGCTTACGTGTAGCATTATCTCCAATAACCGCAACGGATCTTATTTTATTGAAATTCAGCGGAAGTATGTTTCCATTGTTTTGTAATAACACGGCTGCTTCAGCAGCATCGTTATATGCTGCTTGCTGATGTTGCGGCGTATTCATCTTCCCTTTTTCCCGCTTTTCTTCATCAAACATTTTTGTCTTTATCATTACCCGCAGCACATTGGCTACCTTTTCATCAACAATCGCCTCAGGGATCTTGCCTTCTTTTACTGCGCGGATCAATGGATCGGAGAAATACCATTCATTATAATCCTTTTTATCCGTTCCCATTTCCAGATCAAGGCCGGCTAAAGCGGCTTTTATTGTTGAATGTGCGGCTGCCCAGTCGGTCATCAACACGCCTTTAAAACCAAACTCTTTACGAAGGATCTCCCTGTCCAGGTACTCATTCTCAGCACACCAGTCCCCTCTGAACTTATTGTATGCGGCCATTACGGTGTAGGCCCCGCCTTCGGTTACGGACGCTTTAAATCCGGGTAAATAAATTTCACGCAATGCTCTTTCGCTCATGTGCACATCAACAGCATCTCTATGCGTTTCCTGGTTATTGGCAAGCCAGTGTTTTACACTTACCGCCACATCTTTTGACTGCAATGCTTTGATATAGGCAACCGACATTCTTGAAATAAGGAAGGGGTCTTCGCTCATGTACTCGAAATTTCTTCCACAAAGCGGCGAACGGATAATGTTGATACCGGGTCCCAATAAGATATCTTTTTTCCGGAACCGGGCTTCCTCACCCAGTACAATTCCGCGCTCATAAGCCAGCTTAGGATTCCAGGTAGCGGCCAAGGCGGTACCCGGTGGAAAACAGGTGGCGGAATCATTGGTCCATCCTGCATAAGCCCAGTCGTTCCGGTTTATTTCCGCGCGCACCCCGTGAGGCCCGTCGCTCAATGCCCATTCAGGAATACCTAGTCTTTTTATTCCCGATACGTAAAATTTTGAATTTCCATGCAGGAGGCTAACTTTTTCCGCCAGCGTCATCTGACTGATCAATGAGCGGATCTTTTCCTCCTGCTTACTGTCGTTTGCCACAAGCTGCGCACTTGCCATACCTGCCGTCATCACGCCCGCTAAAGCGAGTACAAATTGCCTTACCATTTTCTTCGGTTTCATCAAATTTCTATTCAATACATTCATTTATTAAGTTTAACCGGATCGGAAAGTACTGCCACAAAACCACCGCGGCGAAGCATCTCCACTTCAAGCGTGCTGGATCTGTCCACCGTTAAATACCGGCTTGTAAGCGCTTTATCGTGTTTCCCATCACTAATTAATGTCAGCTTGTATTTAACGCCTTCCGGCAAAAAGCTGAAGCTGATCTTTTCGGTTCGTTCATGCATTGCGGCGCTAATTCCACCTATGAACCACGTGTTGTTCCTGCGGCGGGCAATCATAACATCTGAACCGGGATACCCACTCAGCAAGCGGGTATCATCCCAGGCGGCCGGCACTTCCTTAAGGAATGCTTTGGCTGCATCAGGCAATTGATGATAACCTTCCGGGCGGTCTGCCAGGTGCTGGATACCGGATTCAAAAACAATACTCAGTGCTAGCTCATGCCCATAAGAAGTAGTATGTGGATTTTGAGCATTGGTAAAGGTTACCGGTGTGTAATCCATCGGACCAACCACGTTGCGGGTAAACGGAAGAATGGTGTTATGCGCCGGCGCGGCAGTTGTAAACACCGGGTCATAGCAGTACCACTCCGCCCCGCGTACAGCTTCGCTGGTCATCAGGTTCGGGTAGGTTCTTGTCCAGCCCCGCGGCACCAGGCAGCCATGGAAATACACCATCATTTCAAATGCAGCTGCATCCTCCAGGATATCGAGGTAGTACCTGATCATATCCTGCTTCTCACTTTCAAAAAAGTCCACTTTTACACCTGCAACGCCCAGCTTTTTCAGCCGTGTAAATTCTTCCACCCTTTTTTCATGGGTTAGCAGCCTGTCGCGGGGAGTTGAGCTTACACTTGTATGCGGGCCGCCTGAATTATACCACATCAATGGTTTCACTCCTTTTGACTGGATGTATTGAAGGGCATCTTCAAGATGGCCGCCGTTACTCATCGAATCCCATTCCCAATCGAGCAGGGTATAAGGCCAGCCCATTTCTGCAGCGAGGTCGGCAAACTCACAAACAATTTTATAATCCTTTGTGCCATGATTGCTCGACCAATAATTCCAGGAGGTGATCCCCGGTTTAATCCAGTCCGTGTTCTTTACAAGGGATGGGGCAGACACGTCATCCACCAATGTAGACGTTACAATATCGGCAAGTGAACCAATCATCATCACGCGCCAGGGTGATTGCCAGGGAAGCGTTATCGATGGTTGCGATGCCCCCTGCCCTCTTCCATCCCCCGGATCCGGAAATGTAAGCTTGTAGGTTGACCCATTAGCTTTATTACTAAGCTTAGTACCGCAATAAGTCCTGTTTAGGTCTGCTTCATGCAGCAGGAACCAACAGGAACTATCTTTCAATCTGAAAAGCGCGGGGTAACACCATTCCTGTTGCTGTACGTTGTCATTGCTCATTGAATCATACCACTCTTCGTTGGGAGCATTCCACTTTTCCATCCAACGCGCCGTTTCTTTAGGAATGGAATAAGCAGTCAGCTCATCCTTTACAACAAACTTTCCCTCCTTCTCCGGAAATTCATAACGGAAAGCAATGCCATCGTTATACACCCTGATAATAACATTCAGCCTGGCTTTGGAAGGATTCTCAAAAGAAAAGATCACTTCATTGGCCGAATTGGTGCAAACAGATCTTTTTCCGTGCAATGCGGTGTATTGTTCCTGGATGAACCTGGGTTTACCGGCTTTGAGGAATTTCAGCTCTTTTGAAAAATCCTGATCGCTGCGCGAAAGCCCCAGATCAATACGTGAAATAGCTGTTGAGATCTTTCCATTGTTATTGTAAGATGCTTTGATATACCATCCTCCAACATTATCATTTTGTTCTGAAAATAGGGAGGCTATAATTCCCTGATCCGGCGATTGAACCACCGCGTTCTGTGCAAACGACGGCATTACATGCAAAGAAAAAAGGAGAACGGAGACAATCGCAAACTTCATATTCATCATATTTATTTATAACAGTTATTTACTACCTGCCACGATGGCATTGATCGTGCGTTGATCCAGCACCGTATTACTCCGCCTGTCCAAAGCTCCGCCCGTATCCCAGTAAAAGGGTTTAAGACCATTGGCGATGGCCTGTTTGGTTACATAGGTCAACCAATAATCTACCGCATCATTGTGGGTGGCCAGATCTTTGGGAACAAACTTGCTGTTGCCACGCCTGTAAGTGCCATATTCACCCATGATGACAGGGATCTGTTTATCGGTGTATTTCGCTTTCATCCTGGCAAAGGAGGCGTTTACATCCGTTTCCTCTCCCCAGGTGGCATTCCGCTCCGGCTCAATGGTAGAATGATGCCCTGTACCCCAGTAGTAAAACATTTTACCCCAGGAAGCGTCGCCATCCATCAGCAAGCAGAACTGGGACGGGGAATAGTAGTGTACCTCCACCATCATCCTGTCTTTCGCAGGGTCTGTGGGGAGTACATTCATCAGCTCATCGGTTTTCTCAATATTCGTTGAAGGTCCCTGCACCACCAGCACCCGGTAGCTGTTACGCCCGCCGGTAGAGCGCACCGCATTAACGAAGGTTTGATGATAGCTGGCGAGTACTGCCATTTGCCCGGCATTGTCGGCAGCGGGTTCATTGGCGCTCGCAAATATGAGGTGCTCATCAAAATCCCGCATAGTGGTAGCGATCTGTTCCCAGAAAGCCTGTTGCTTTGCATTCACGGAATCCTTCTTCAGGCTGTTAATATTGTTCTCCAGCCAACCGCCATCCCAGTGGATATTGAGCAGCACATACATATCGTTATTGACGCAATATTGCACCACCTGCTTTACCCTATTGAGCCAGGCATCCTGGATCTTAGCGGTTGCTTTGTCAGCATGCTGGTCCCATGAACAGGGCAGGCGGATGGCATTAAAACCCTGCTGCTTTACAAATTGAATGTAGCTCTCACTAATTTGAGGATTTCCCCAGGCGGTTTCTCCGCCAATTGCTTCGAGCGTATTTCCAATATTCCAGCCCAGCTTGAATTTAGCTGCCAATTGCACGGCAGTGCTTCCCATACCGCTTGCATCGGCTGGTGCAGGCGATAGATTATAACCAGGATATATTCCGCTGGCCTGTGTTACATTGATCCTGCGCACCTGGCTGCTTCCCGCATTAACCTCCAGGATTGCCGAACGGCTAGCGCCTGTAGTATTGGCCGCTGAGGACAGCCGGATAGAGACCGTGCCGCCATTGCCGCTTGTCTTGCTTAGCTCCAGCCAGGGAGCCGGATTACTGATATTCCATTGTACGTTACTGGTGATAGTAACATCAGACGTGCCCCCATTTGCCTGAAAAGCAATTTCAGATAAAGAAATTGACAGTTCAGGCGTAATAGCATTCTTTTTACTACAGTATGCAGACATTACCGCCACAATTGTAAGGCCGATAAGCGCACACCATCTCCTGGCTTTCATATTAGTGTATTTGGTTAAAAAAATCTGCGTTATTTAATCTTCACCACCCTGATATTATCAACAGCGGCCTTTAAGCCGGAAGCCGATGGTGAAGCAGAAAAGTTCTTGGTCTGGATATTTACCGCAGCTTTGCCGGTGGCGCCCAGCAAAGCCGTCAGGCTTGCAGCAGCCGAACCTTTACCGTCATTGCTTCTGAACATTGACAACGGAAAGGTCACTGTACGCCACCCTTTTGTAGCGAAGGGAGATACAGTCCCATTGGTACTCTGCCACGGCTCATAGCGGGCCATATAGTCAAATGCATAGCCTTTTATCACATAAATAGAAGTACCGGTCCATGGGCCGGGAACGCTGATCTCAAACTTAAGAGCATATTCATCAAGCGGAAGGCTTAAACTGTCGGCAGGGACCCACTGTACATCGTTGGTATTTATACTGCGTTGCCAGTCCCACCAGGTGCCATCGCCGGCGGGCAGAATACCATTGCTGAGCACTGCGTAATTGCCCCTGTTGCCGGGAAAATTCACACTGCTGTTATCTGTACCGGTGCCCCAGCTGAAAGTATTTATATTATCAAAATTGCACAGCACCCCTGTCGTAGCGTCATTTACATTAAAGGGAGTGGAAGCCATGCCCGATTTGGTGGCCACTACTACCGGTCCGCTTTGTGTAAGCGCCGGCAACACAAATCCTACGGAAGTACCATCGCCGGCGGTGGTGTATTTCGTAACCGGCGTACCGGCAAAAGTGATCTCATTTATAAAAAATAAATTCAAGCCGTTGATATAAACGGAATCGCCTTCATTGGCATTTTCGTTAGAAATGCTTGTGATGCTGGGCGGCGGGGCCACAATACCGAATGTAAAGGTGGTAGCCCCCTGGCGGGTAACGTAGCGGATCGTGTTCAGATCTTCTGCGGCTATTGACGGAAACGGTATCACAGCGGGTACCAGCACCGTAGCGCTGGTATCGGAGAACATTACGCTGTTGATGCTGGCAGGTATGCCATTGAAGGAGATCTGTACAGCATTTTTTAAGTTATGCCCGATCAATACCACCCATTGACCGGTGGTGATGTTATTCACAAGGGTATCCGCAGGCGCCGCTGCATAATTCCTGACACTTGTTATAACGGGAGCGCCTTCAGTTGTCTCCTTTTTACAGCCGGACTGCATCCATACAAAGGCCGTAGCAAGCGTAAGGAACAGCAGGCTTTTATAATGCTGGTTGAATATTACTTTGTTCACGGTATAATGTTTTTAGTGCTGCTTAATAATATGATACCGGAGGCTCCAACAATTTCGGGTTGGCGGTAACCTCAGCAGAAGGTATTGGGAAAGTGAAGCTTTGAATTGTTGCAGGTGTAATGACACCATATGGCGCTGCAGGCGTTAAAACACCATTTGGCAGCGTAAATGTTACACGCCTTTCTCCATTTAATTTACTGATTGCCTTTGCCGGGTTGTAGTAAGACAACCTCACCAGGTCTGTCCAGTACTGTCCCTCCCCTGCGAGCTCAATTCTTCTCTCATTGATCAGGGTGTCTATATCTATTTTAGTAGTTGGATCAATCCCGGCCCTTGCCCGAACTTTGTTAAAGTAAAGCAGTGCCTCACCATCACTGGTGGCGCCGCTGTTGCCAAGTATAGCTTCAGCATAAATGAGGTAAACATCTGCCAGCCTTAATAATGCATTGTGCTCTGCGGAGGAGGTCAGGTTCATAGTTGGCGCATTATTATCCTTGTTTGTACCGACAATATGCTTCTTCAATCCGCAATCACCTGTAAATTTATATCCTCCGCCTGCTGCGTTCAATTCCGGATAATAATCACCATTGATCATAAAAGTAGCCTTACGCCTTACAGAATCCTTCGTCTTGTAAAGTTCATACATATCTATGGTCGGACGGATATTAAACCAGCCTGCAGAGCCATTAGCTGATATTTCGGCACCGCCCGGAGAATAGATCTGTAGCATATTTCCTTCCAGCCAGCCACCACCCGGCGCCCACTGTAATGCAAACAATGACTCAGGATTATCGTTAAACTGGCTTTTAAAGAGGTCGGCATAATTAGCTTGCAGCGACAGACCACTGTTCTTACATACATTTCCGGCGTATTTTCTTGCACTATCCAGGTAAGCCTGATTCCTGGCGCCTCCCTGCTGATTTAATCCGGCTGCCGTCAGGTACACCTTACTTAACATGCCTTGTGCAGACCAGGAAGTGACTCTTCCGGCGGCATCGGCAGGCGGAAGATTTCCTGCTGCAAAAGTCAGGTCGTTAATTGCGAATTTATATACGTCGGCTGTTTTTATACGGTTGATCAATGGAGATATGATCAGCTTACTGTTATCCTCAATAACCGGCACTGCACCCCATAACACCGCCAGGTTGTAATAGGCAAATCCACGTATAAAGCGGGCTTCCGCAATAGCAGCATTCTTGTCCTTGTCGGGGATGGTATTGGACGCCTTTTGCTGGATGGCATTAATGGTAACATTACAGTGTGCAATGACAGTATACATCCCTTTCCAGTTGGCGACCATGATGCCGTTTAAACCGGTCACTGTAAAAGTGTTCAGCTGCACAGCATCTCCCCAGTAACCAACCGCCATGTTTCCACTCAGCACATCGCCAACGGGTAAATAACAGTTATAATTCCAGTCTCCCCAGGGTGTACCGGCATACAATGCAGCTGTTGCCAATCTAAGATCATTGGAAGTCTGATAAAAGTTATCAGCACTTATTTGCGACAGGGGCGGCCGGTCTAAAAAACTTTTGGAGCATCCTGTTATAACAATCGCAGCTAACAGGAAAGCTATTATATGGCCCAATATTGATCTCATAATTATTTATATTAAACAGATGAATATTTTACTTACTCAATTTGACGTTAGCACCAATGGTAAACACCCGGGGCTGCGGATAATAACCTCCGTCAACACCTGCGCTTAACGGATCCCATGATCCGATCTCAGGATCCATCCCCTTGTAATTGGTAAGAATAAAAGCATTTGAAACATTGAAATAGACTCTCACATACTTAATATTGGCTTTCGAAATAAGCTTTTCAGGGATCGTATATCCTAAAGAAATATTCTTACACCGTAAAAAAGTGCCGTTTTCGACAAACTTGTCAGAGTTCCTGTTATTATCATTTGTATTATCATTTCTAATTCCGGGGATCCTGGTATCCGGGTTTGTCACCTGTATATTATTAATATCGGTAGCAGATCCGTTCGGATCGATCAAAGTCAGTTTTGCGTAGTTCATTAGTTCGCGGAGATACCCAAAACTTGTACCCGGGTATTCTCCATTTACGCGTAGCTGGTTATATACTTTATTGCCGATGTTTGCAGTGAAGAATATATTCAGATCAAAATTCTTATAAGAGAAGGTGTTATTTAAACCTAGCTGGTACTTAGGTATGGGAGAACCGAGGAAGGTTTGATCATGTTCATTAATAACGCCATCACCATTGAAGTCTTTGAACTTCAGATCACCATACCATATACTACCACCGGCAGCGCCTACGGGCAAGGTCATGCCATTTTTAGTGGGCAATGCGTGGGTCTTAAAATCTTCTTTCGTTGCAAACACGCCTCCGTCAACAACATATCCGTAAAACTCACCAATAGACCTGCCTACAACCGTTTTGCTGTACTGCTTGTCCAGTGATGCGCCATCCGTATTGAGCTTCAGCACCTCATTAATATTGCGTGAAACGGTTACGTCCGTTTTCCAGGTAAAACTTTTGCTGCTAACATTGGTTGAGCTGATTCTAAAATCAAAACCCTTATTATTAACGGTGCCTACATTGACGTACGGTGCATCCATAGAGCCTGGTGAATAGCCGATCGCCGTACCGGAATACAATGGCAAAGGAATCTGTAATACAAGCCCATCTGTTCTGCGATTGTAAACGTCGATGGAGAAGTTTAATCTCCAGTTAAAAAGCGTACCGTCCAGCCCTATATTGGCATATTTTGTTTTTTCCCACTGTACATAAGGATTGCCCACATTCTGGGTCAGCTGTGCAATGCCAGTGAGCCCGGTGGCCACGGTAGCCAGTGTAGAGGAGTAGGCATAATCCCGGATATTTTGATTATTCGTTAACCCATAACCCAGGCGCAGCTTTAATTCATTGATACTTTTTACTGACCTCAGGAATCTTTCATTATTTATCTTCCAGGCAAATGCTCCTGAGTAGGTATTCACCCAGCGGTTTTCAGGGGCGAACTTTGAAGATCCGTCTGCCCGGAGATTGGCGGTAAACAGATATTTATCGTTGATCCCCAGGTTTATACGGCCAAAGTATGATTCCTGGGCGCTTTGCCCCTTGGTACCGGAATTGGTGGCGGTAGTAGGATCTCCGCTACTGATCACCTGCACATTGTTGGAGGGAAAATTAGATCTTCCGGCAGAAGCACCTTCGCTGGTGCTTAGTTGCGCTTCATGCCCCAGCAACACATTTACATTGTACCTGTCTTTAAACAGATGAGAATAGGTAAAATAGTTCCTTATGGTTGTAAATAAGCTTTGTGAAGAATTATAAGAGGCGCTGTTGGTATTATTTTTTACCAGGCCGAAGGTATAGGAAGGGTTAAACCGGTCTTCCGTCGCCATTGAAAAACTTGCTGTTGCTTCATTCCGGAGGAGGAGGTCTTTGGTAAAAGCAATTTCTGCATATAAATTACCAAAAAGCTGTTTCCTGTTTGCCTGGTCTTTATTAATAAGGGCTATTGCATACGGGTTCACGGTACTATTGACCCATCCATTCGGGTTATAGGCGCCGCCCCAGCTGCCATCCTCATTTTTCACCGCTATATCCGGTGTCTGGCTTAGTGCGGTATTAATTACGTTTGAACTGGTTGAATTCACATTTTCTTTGATACTGACAAGTTGCAGGCTGGTGCCTATCTTTAGCCAATCGGTTGTTCTATTGTCAAGGTTCAGTCTTAATGAGACCCTGCGGAAATCAGACCCCAGGGCAATACCTTCCTGGTTGAAATAAGAGCCAGACAGCAGGTATTGTGTTCTTACATCACCCCCACTGATGGTCAGGGTATGGTTGGACATGGGAGCATTCCTGAAAAGCTCTTTCTGCCAGTCAGTTCCCTCGCCCAGGTATTTTGGATTTACAAACTCCGGCCGGGTATCAAATCCCCAGCCTAAACCCGTATTTCTTTCATTTATAAAAGCCGCATATTCCCTTAGATTCATCACAGGCAGCTTTTTAGGTATTTGCTGGTAGCCTGCATACATATCATAGGTAATGCTTGGCGGAGCGACCTGCCCCCTCTTGGTAGTGATCACTATTACGCCATTTGTTGCCTGCGAGCCATAAATTGCCGTTGCGGATGCGTCTTTCAACACATCGATGGATTCAATTTCAGAAGGATTGATACCCGCCAGTGGATTGACACCTGTACCCAGTGAGGCTGTACTGCCAATAATGACCCCATCAATTACGTACATAGGAGCACTTCCACCAAAAGAAGACAAGCCCCGGATCTGTACAGATACAGCTCCGCCTGGCTGACCTGATATTTGTTGAGCTACTAAGCCCGGCACCTTTCCCTGCAAGGCCTGATCAAAGGTGACAGGTTGTGTTTTACGGATCTCATCACCGGAAACAGAAGATATGGCGCCGGTAACGTCTTTCCGTCTTGTCTTGCCGTAACCAATTACCACCACATCCTCCAGCTGTGAAACATTTTCAGCCAGTTTTACCTGGATGGACGTGCTTTTATTAACAACTACTTCCTTTTTCTGGTAGCCTATCATTGTAATTACTAATACATCTCCTGTTGATGCGTCGATCGTAAACCTCCCCGCTTCATCGGTGATCGCGAAGCGCTGGGCGTTCTTTACGGTAACCGATGCTCCCGGCACCGGAATGGAGCTACCCTGGTTGGTGATCGTGCCACTTATCTTTATTGTTTGTGCAGCGAGGTTTATGCTGAAAAGGGATGCCAGGAGGATACCCAATAGCGGCAGCATTCGCGGGCGAATCATTTTGGTTGACTTCATACTTAAAGTTTTTAACTTGACCAGATTATTATCCTTTGCAGCTGTTCTTCAGCGGGGATGATATTTCATCCGGGGGGCTTTGAGCTTAACTGTTTGAGGTGAACCAGTAGGTATAGGGATAAGAAAGGGCACCTGGTCCTCAGGATCTCCAATGCAGACCGGAAATCCGGTTATTAGGCCCCTGAACAAGGTATAGGCAGCCAGGCCAAGCTGCAGCAGTTGTAGTTTCATATACGTGGATTAATATTGTAAAGTTATTGTTCTACTCTTTGAGACCCGGGCGTCAAATGATTCAACCAGGGGGCCAAAATGTTACAAGTAGCCCCCCGGCAAATGGTCCGAATAAACTCATTACCATCCTGCATTTTGCTTCAATACGTTATTTGACAAAGTGATTTGTGAATAAGGGATCTGCACCAGGCCCCTCGTTTCCACGATCTTTGATGCTAAAATGGTTTTTGTTGCGTTCACTCCGCCATTCTCAAGGGTCACCGTCTCGGCAATCGCAGATGCAGCAACATTTACGCCCTGGCGAAGCAGATCCCAGTAGCGGATCCCTTCTCCTGCAAACTCAAGCTTCCTTTCATTCATAATATTTGCCTGGGTTACCGGGAGCTGCACAAAGCTGGCGCCCAATGCCCTTTTGCGCACATCGTCAAAGTAGTTCTGTGCACCGGCAGCGCCCAATTCGGCAGCCATCAGCAATACATCTGCGTAACGGATAGATACGTAATCCTGGAACTGGCTGATCATGAAGCTTGCACCGCCCATTTTTTCCGCCAGGCTTCTGCCTGCTGCATCAGCCATGGGTGTATATTTTTTAATGCAGTAGCCTGTATACTCCCTTTGATCTTTTATATTCTGAAAATCAAGTCCTTCGTCCTTTATAGAAATAATAGAGGCATTTCTCCGGCTGTCGCCCGGAGCGTAGGCACTCCAAAGTTTAGGGTTCACCGTGGCGCCCCCCCAGCCCATTCCATACGGGTAAATATTCTGAATGCGGATACCGTACATTACCATCCAGTTATTGCCATCCACATTGCCGTTCCAATCACTGGTATAGGTATACTTGATGGCAAACACGGTTTCCTTATTATCCTCTCCTACGTAATTATTAAGAGAGGCCGCCGGCCATAAATTGGCAAATTTGTCAACCAGCCCAAATCCTCCATTGTTAATAACATCTTCCAGGTAAGCAAGCGCCTGTGCTTTTGACACCTCTCCTACCAGGTCTGCTTTGTTATAAGCGCCGGTATAATAAAGGAATACACGGCCTATCAAAGATTCGGCGGCCCATTTGGTTACGCGTCCGCGGGTAGCAGCATCCTGGCTGCCGTAGCTGGTGGCAGGCAGGTTAGCTGCAGCAAATTTCAGATCATCTGTGATCAGCTTATAAACGCTGTCTACACCGGTCTGCGGCACATTATCCGTAGTAGGTTTTGTGATCAGCGGAACATTTCCAAACAGCCTGACCATATCAAAATAGCAGTATGCGCGTATAAACTTTGTTTCCGCTTCGTAGGTCTTGCGTAAATCGTCATTCCCTTTCCAATCCACCCCGTCCATATGCAGCAAAAGCATATTGGCGCGGTAAATAGCCTTGTAATAAAGGGCCCAGGTATCGCCAAACATATTCTGATCAGAAGGTGAGCGAAGCTTGTCAAATTCGTCCATCAGCTGAAGGCCGAATCCATCCGCATTGCCGCCGCCGCCAAATGCTTCATCAGACATCACTACAGATGCTACCGGAAAAGCAAAGCCGCCGGACCAAATGCGCTGTAATCCATCATACACGCCTACCAGCGCTTTCCAGGCGTCGTCCGGTGTTTTATAAAAGTTCTGCTCAGTGGCGGAAGTTACATCTTCCGTGTCCAGGAAGCTCTTACTACAGGCTACCAGTGATAACAATGCAGCAGATAGTATATATATTTTTAAGTTTTTCATTGCTGATTCTTTTTTAGTTTAAAAGCGGATGTTTGCCCCAACCATGTATGTCCTGGGCCTGGGATAATATCCAAGGTCCACGCCGGATGAAAAGCCTTCATTATACCCAACTTCCGGATCCATTCCCTTGTAACCGGTAATGGTGAACGCATTCAGCACAGAGCCATATACTCTTAACCTGCCCAGGTAGCTTTTCTTAACCAGGCGTGCAAAATCATAACCAAGCGTAATGGTGCTGATACGGAGGAATTTCCCATCATAGATATAAAGGTCGGAGAACTGCGCCCAGTTAACGCCATCTTCCGTCACCCGGGGGATCCTGTTGGATGTTCCGGCGCCATGCCAGCGTCCCAGCACTTCCGTAGTGTAATTACCAAAACCACCCGGGCCTCTCCAGGACTGCACCAGCTGATTGCCGGAAACACCGGATGCCTGTATGGCCAGATCAAAACCTTTATAACCCAGCGCTACGTTAAAACCAAATGTGAGATTAGGATTAGGGTCGCCGATCTTGGTTTTGTCGTTGGCATCAATGGCACCATCGCCATTCAGATCCACATAACGGATATCTCCCGGCAGGGCAGTAGGCTGAATGGGCGCACCGGTTTTCCCTTTATAAGCCTGTACGTCTTCCGCTGTTTGAAAAATGCCATCCGTTTTATATCCCCAGAAATAACCTACCGGCTCACCGTTTGCTGCGCGGTAAAACTCACCGGCATTCGCGTACAGCACATTGGTATTGCCATGCAGCACATGATCATTTGTAGGAATATTCCCGATCCTGTTCCTGTTATAAGCGCCGTTAATACCAACTGAATAATTGAAATCTTTACCGATGCTGTTCTGGTAATTAAGCGCCAGCTCAATACCTTTATTCGTTACATCGCCCCCGTTGATCAGCGGCGCATCGGCGCCCGCAGTGGCCAGAATGGGCACCGTAATTAACCAGTCCTTTGTTTTCTTGTTGTAGTAGTCAAAAGTTATGTTCAGGTTCTTCAGTACGGTAGCATCAAAGCCGATATTGGTCTGTTCGGAGGTTTCCCATTTTACGTCAGGATTAGCGATGCGGCTTGGGAAGGCGCCCTGCGTATTTGCACCCTCAACGGGTCCGAAGATATAGGCCGTATTACTGAAGCTGATGGGAGACAAATATTGATAAGCCGCCACATTCTGATTACCTACCCGGCCCCAGCTGCCGCGGATCTTCAGGAAATTCAGCCAGTGAGCGCCCTGCATAAAGTCTTCCATGGTGGTCACCCATCCTGCAGACACAGAAGGGAAATATCCCCAGCGGTGCCCGGGCGCAAATCTTGATGACCCATCAGACCTGAAGGTGATATTCAGCAGATATTTTTCACGGAAATCATATTGCAGCCTGCCAAAATAAGACAGTAAAGCATTTTCAGTCGCCCCCCCGCTAACG
>Ga0102590_1002016_pt1 | contig 26219 bp, 24 predicted proteins | sample AraplaMF_Col_mMF_FD_76859 | JGI IMG/M metagenome (GOLD analysis project Ga0102590, IMG submission 76859) | Arabidopsis root microbial communities from the University of North Carolina, USA - plate scrape MF_Col_mMF | ecosystem: Host-associated > Plants > Roots > Endosphere | place: USA... | reverse complement strand
CCGCAAATGCCGGTTTGATCGGCATCAATTGCACCCGAAACGAGGTTGATTATTGGTCTCAATGGCGTAGATCACGCCTGAGAAATCCTCCGCCATGGCAAGTGGTGCCCGCCTCGCTTCAAGAGGCCGTGCAACGCTGTTGTTCTAAAACCGCAAATATTCGGAATATCGAAAATCATGAGCGCGTTTTACCGAGAGAAGGTTCTTTCCGTCCAGCACTGGACCGACACGTTGTTCAGCTTCCGCGCCACGCGCGACACCGGCTTCCGCTTCCAGAACGGCCAGTTCGCGATGATCGGTCTCGAGATCGACGGCCGTCCGCTGCTGCGCGCCTACAGCATGGCCAGCGCCAACCACGAGGAAGAGCTCGAGTTCTTCTCGATCAAGGTTCAGGACGGCCCGCTCACCTCGCGCCTCCAGAAGATCAAGGAAGGCGACACCATCCTGGTCGGCCGCAAGGCGACCGGCACGCTGATCACCGACAATCTCATTCCCGGCAAGCGGCTGATGCTGCTCTCGACCGGCACGGGCCTCGCGCCGTTCGCCAGCCTGATCAAGGACCCCGATGTCTACGACCAGTTCGAGAGCATCGTTCTGGTGCATGGCTGCCGCCAGGTCTCCGAGCTCGCCTATGGCGAGAAGCTCGTCGCCAATCTGCGCGAGGACGAGCTGTTCGGCGAGCTGCTGGCGGACAAGCTCATCTATTATCCGACCGTGACCCGCGAGCCGTTCCGCAATCGCGGCCGCATCACCGACCTCATCAACTCCGAGCAGATCTTCAACGACATCGGCCAAGGTCCGCTCGACATCGCCACCGACCGCGTGATGATGTGCGGCAGCCCGGCGATGCTCGAAGAGCTCAAGGTGATGTTCGAAGGCCGCGATTTCATCGAAGGCTCCGGCAACAAGCCAGGCCACTTCGTGATCGAGAAGGCGTTCGTCGAGCGCTGATCGGCGTCGCCAAGCTCGCAGGGTCCCGGGTCTGCATTTTCCGGCCCGGGAATGCCTGAAGTCCACTCCCTATAACCCCATCGCTTCTGCTGCACTGCAAAATCCGCCCATCCGGCTGATTGATTTGCCTCGGCCGAATTCGCTAGCCTGAAACAAGGGCCGCGTCATATCCGTATGACTGGCGCAGGCGTATCGTACCGCCTCATGCTGGCGAGAGGATGGGAATCGTGCCCGAAGACAACAAACCGCAGGAAGCTCCCGAACCCCTATCTCCCAAGCGCCTGGCGCTCGCGGAAGAGGGGATCATGGAAACCCTGCTTCTGCCATTCTCGCCACGTTTCATCGTGCTGACGATCTGTGCGGTCGTCACCGCGCTCCTGATCGGCATCGGCATCGCCGACCGCAAGATCTTCGACATCCTGCTGGTTCCGATCCTGATCTTTGCCGCGCTCACCTTGCTCGGTGTGCGCGATCTCCTGCAAAAGAGCCACGCGGTGCTGCGCAACTATCCGATCTCGGCGCATATCCGCTTTCTGCTCGAGGAGATCCGGCCCGAGATGCGGCAGTATTTCTTCGAGAGCGAGAAGGACGGCATGCCGTTCTCGCGCGACACCCGCGCGGTGGTCTATCAGCGCGCCAAGATGGAGCTCGACAAGCGCCCCTTCGGCACCCAGGAGGACGTCTACCGCGAGGGTTACGAGTGGATGAATCACTCGGTGTCGCCGAAGAAACATGCCGAGGAAAAATTCCGCATCACCATCGGTGGGCCCGACTGCCAGAAGCCCTATTCGGCCTCGGTGTTCAACATTTCCGCCATGAGTTTCGGCGCGCTCAGTCCGAACGCCGTGCGTGCGCTGAATGCCGGCGCGAAGAAGGGCAGCTTCGCGCATGACACCGGGGAGGGCGGCTTCAGCCCCTATCACCGCGAGATGGGCGGCGACATCATCTGGGAGATCGGCTCGGGCTATTTCGGCTGCCGTCACCTCGACGGCACCTTCGATGCGGAGGCATTCGCGCGCGTCGCTTCCCAGGACCAGATCAAGATGGTCGAACTCAAGATCAGCCAGGGCGCCAAGCCCGGCCATGGCGGCGTGCTGCCGGCCGCGAAAGTCTCGGAGGAGATTTCGAAGATCCGCGGCGTCGCGATGGGCGAGGACTGCATCTCGCCGGCTTCGCACCGCGCCTTCTCGACGCCCGTTGGCATGATGCAGTTCGTTGCCGAGATGCGAAGGCTCTCCGGCGGCAAGCCGGCCGGCTTCAAGCTGTGCATCGGCCACCCCTGGGAATTCCTGGCCATCTGCAAGGCGATGCTGCAGACCGGCATCTATCCGGACTTCATCGTCGTCGACGGCAACGAGGGCGGCACCGGCGCCGCGCCGCTGGAGTTCATGGACCATCTGGGCATGCCGATGCGCGAGGGCGTCAGCTTCGTGCACAACGCGCTGATCGGCATCAACGCACGCGACCGCATCAAGATCGGCGCATCCGGCAAGATCGCCACGGCCTTCGACATGGCGCGCGCGATGGCGATCGGCGCGGACTATTGCAATTCGGCGCGCGGCTTCATGTTCTCGCTCGGCTGCATCCAGTCGCTGAGCTGCCACACCGACCGCTGCCCGACCGGGGTCGCTACGCAGGACCCGACCCGCGCACGCGCGCTCTACGTGCCGCTCAAGATCGACCGCGTGCACAATTATCACCACGCCACGCTGCATTCGCTGACCGAGCTGATCGCCGCGGCCGGCCTCGAACATCCGCAGCAGCTGCGCCCGATTCACTTCAGCCAGCGGACGTCGACGACCGACGTGAAGTCCTTCGCGCAGCTCTATCCGGCGTTGCGGCCCGGAGAATTGCTGGAAGGCACCGAGGATCCCCGGTTCCGCGACGCCTGGCGGATGGCGCAGGCGGAGACGTTCCAGCCGGCGCCCTGAGGCGCCGATCCACCGCATGATACCGCCGCATTTTGCGGCGGCGAAATTCATCGGGGATCGGAGTCGTGCTTTAACGTCGATGTCAGCTTCGGGTGTAAGCTGGCCCCATGGACGAGCGGCGCGATAGAGCCAGGCATCGTGTGCTGAAGGCCGGAACCATCGAGTTCGGCGGCGGCGCGATCGACTGTACCGTCCGCAATTTTTCCGACACCGGTGCCGCCCTCGACGTCAGCAGTCCCGTCGGCATTCCCGAACGCTTCACGCTCATCATCCAGGCGGAGGGAAAGCATCTCGCCTGCACCGTGGTCTGGCGCAAGGAAAGGCGCATCGGCGTGAAGTTCGGGTGAGGCTCTGCGTTCGACGCGAGGCTGGGGCTCACCCCGTCTCGACTTCACTCGTCCGGCTTGCCAGAATCTTGTCGATCCGCCGCCCGTCGAGATCGATCACCTCGATGTGCCAGCCACCGAAGTCGAAAGCATCGCCGATGTCAGGCAGCGCGTTGAACTGCTGCAGCACGAGGCCGGCCACCGTGTTGTAGCGGTGCGGCGGCAGCTCGATGCCGAGCAGCTCGCCGAACTCGTCGACCGGCATCCACCCGGAGACCAGCAGCGAGTCGTCGCCGCGCCTGACATAGGCCGGCTCCGGCGGTCCTTGCTCCGAATGGAAGGCGCCGACGATCGATTCGAGGATGTCTGCGGCCGTCACCATGCCTTCGAAGGCACCGTATTCGTCGTAGACGAAACCGATGTGAACCGGCGCAGATCTCAGGATCGCCAGTACGTCGCGAGCGTCGGCCGACGCCGGAATGCCTGGCGCCTCGCGCACCAGCGCGCGCAGATCCGGCGTTCGTTCGTTCATATAGGCGATCAGCAGGTCCTTGGCCTGCAGCACGCCGATCGGCTTGTCGCGGTCGCCGTCGGAGACGGGAAAGCGCGAATGCGGGCTCTTTGCGATGATCTCCTGAATGGCTTCCGGCGCATCATTCAGGTCGATCTCGTGGACCTCCGTGCGCGGCGTCATGACGGCGCCGACCGGCCGGTCGCCGAGTCGCATCACGCCCGCGATCATCTCCTTCTCGCCGGGCTCGAGCACGCCTGCATTCTCCGCCTCGGTGACGAGATGATGGATCTCATCCTCCGACACCTTTTCCTCGGCCTTGCCGCCGCGGCCGAGCAGGGAGAGGATCAGCTTGCCGGAGAGATCGAGCAGGAAGACGAGCGGCAGCGATACCTTCGCAAGCACGTGCATCGCCGGCGCAACCTTTACCGCGACGCTCTCGGGATCGCGCAGCGCCACCTGTTTCGGCACCAGCTCGCCGACGATCAGCGTGGCGTAGGTGATGAGAGTGACCACGATGCCGACGCCGACGATGTCGGCAACGCCGGCGGAGAGACCGGCCTCGACCAGCCATAGCGTCAGCCGCTGGCCGAGCGTCGCGCCGGAGAACGCGCCCGAGAGCACGCCCACCAGGGTGATGCCGATCTGCACCGTCGAGAGGAACTTTCCGGGATCGGCCGCCAGCGTCAGCGCCCGTTCGGCGCCGCGCACGCCCTTGGCGGCAAGCAGCGACAGCCGGGCCGGGCGGGACGAGACCACGGCCAGCTCCGACATGGATAACAGGCCGTTGATGACGATCAGGACGACGACGATGATGAGTTCGACGGACAACATTGTGTGCAGGAAAGAGGATGTCAGGCCCGGCGGACGCCGGACCGAGCCCCTTATATAGGAACTCCAGGCGGGATATGCCCGGTTTCAACCCAAATTATCCCAGCACAGGCTCGCGCTGTCGCTCGATTTTCGAGGGGGCTGATCCGGTGGGGTCAATCTCGGCGAACCTGTTTAAGCGGCGTTAATGATGCTTTCTCAATGTGACACATCTCGATCCGTCGCAGTCCGAGTTTATGGAACGCGCGTAAGCGTTGATTAAGGCGCGATGGCCATATTTGCCCTCATAACGAGCGAGCGATCGGCTGCGAAAACCTTTGGTCTCCTCCGGTCGCAAGGCACCAGGAAATGGTCTCGGCCGCAGCGACGGCAATCAGGGTGAAGGTCAAATGCTCCGCCGCGTAGTGCTTCGTTTCGTCCGAAACCGGAAGGCCAACGTCGCCATCATCTTCGCGCTGATGATGGTGCCCACCATCTTTTTGCTCGGCATGGCGCTCGACTACACGCTGGCCCTGCGCAAGCGGGAGCAGCTGAACGCGGCCGCCGACGCGGCCGCGATCGCGGCGGTGAGGCCGGCGATGCTGACGCAGACCGACAACGCGGTCGTCCAGGCCACCGCGACAGCCGTCTTTGCAGCGAAGGCCAATCTGGCGGGCCTCAAGGCTGCGCCGACACCGACGGTCAATGTCGTCGATTCCGGTCTGCAGCGGACCATTACGGTGTCCTACGCCGCCGAGTCCATCAACAATTTCCCGGGGGTTCTCGGCAAGCAGACCTGGCAGATCGCCGGCTCGTCGACGGCGCGAGCGTCAAGCGCGCCCAACATGAACTTCTATCTGTTGCTGGACGACTCCCCGTCGATGGCGCTTGGTGCGACCCAGGCCGACATCGACAACATGGTCAAGGCCACGAAGAGCCAGCCATCCTACGCCGCGAACTGCGCGTTCGCCTGCCATGAAACCAATCCCAACAACAAGGCTCCAAGCTCTTCGAACAAGGACAACCTCACGGTCGCGCGCGCGAACAACATCACGCTGCGCATCGATCTGGTGACCAACGCCGTCAAGCAATTGCTCGTCGGACCCTGGACATGCCCGCAATCCGGTGTTTCGGGCGGCGTCATGCAGTGCATGTCGGCCATCAACAACACCACCTACAAGGCCGGCATCTACACCTTCGACTACAAGCTGAACACGATCCAGACGCTGACCACCCCGACCACCGCCGGGACGAAGATTTCGAACATTCAGCTGATGACGGTCGATCACCAGAACTGTGTCATTGCCGGCAGTTGCAACACCGACTACGGCTCGGACATTGCGGGCGGACTGTCGGGTGTGAATGCCATCATGCCGCTGCCGGGCACCGGCACCAATCAGGCGGGCGATACCCCGCAAGAGGTGGTCTTCCTCGTCACCGACGGGGTGGAAGACAAGCTCATCGCGAAGTCGGCGAGCTGCGACCCGAACGCCACCTATCCGCTTCCGGCCGCCGGCTCGCAGGTGCGATGCCAGCAGCCGCTCGACAACGCGATCTGCACCACCATCAAGAACCGGGGCATCCGCATCGCGATCCTCTACACCGAGTATCTGCAGTTGCCGAGCGACAGCTGGTACACGAGCCGCATCTCGCAGTTCAACAATCCGAGCTCGTCCACGGGGGCGATCGCACAGAAACTGCAGGCTTGCGCGTCGCCCGGTCTCTACGCGGGCGTTCAGACCGGCGGCGACATTTCCACGGCGCTGACCAACCTCTTCATCAAGGTTGCGTCAAGCACAGCCAGCCTCATGCAGTAGGGAAGCGCCATGACCTCGCCGGACGTCGCAACGAAGAAGAGGCGCCGCAATTGCTGCGCCGCCTTTGTTGGCGATGACAATGGAGCCACGGCTGTCGAATTCGCCCTCGTTGGCGCGCCGTTCCTCGCCCTCATGATCGCGGTCATTCAGACGTTTCTCGTTTTCTTTGCCCAGCAGACGCTTGAAACAGTGACGCGCCAATCGGCCCGCTTGGTTCTGACCGGGCAGGTGCAGGCCCAGCAGATGACGCAGGCCGTCTTCAAGCAGAAGGTCTGCGATCAGGTCGTGATATTCTTCACCTGCAGCGGCCTGATGGTCGACATGCAGGTCGCCAATGCGTGGTCTTCGGCGAACACGGCCACACCCACATTGACGTTCGACAGCAAGGGCGCCGTCTCGAATGTCTGGCAGTACAATCCCGGAAATGCCGGCGACATCGTCGTTCTCCGCGTAATGTACGTATGGCCGGTCGTCCTGGGGCCGCTTGGTTTCAATCTCTCAAATCTTTCAAACGGCAACCGGCTCATCATGTCGTCGGCCGCTTTCCAGAATGAACCGGGTTCTTAGAAGGAGCTTGCCATGATCGCCCGCATGAGGTCTCGCGCGCGGCACCTCTGGACCGATGCCAGGGGCGTTGCCGCGACGGAGTTCGCCATCATCAGTCCGTTCTTGCTGTTGCTCTACGTCGGCGGCGTCGAGCTCGGCAACGGATTGTCCATGAACGTCAAGGTCACGGCAACCGCGCGCAGTGTCGCCGACATGGTGTCGCAAAACACGCAGGTCACGTCGAGCCAGATGGATAGCATTCTTGCGGCTTCGTCGGCCATCATGGCCCCGTACGCCGTCACGAGTGGCGGCGCCTCCCTGATAACCATCACGGTTTCCGAGGTCTCGACCGACAGCTCCGGCAAGGCGACGGTTCAATGGAGCAAGTCGACCAGCTCGTCGGGAGCGCGAGCCATCGGTCAGCAGATGACATTGTCGTCATATACGGCGCCGGACTCGAAGAATCCGAGCAATGCCAATATCTCGCTCATTCTGAGCGAGGTGTCCTATGACTACACGCCCAATCTCGGCTTCGCGGTCAGCGGCACCATCAAGCTGACCGACAGCTATTACCTGTTCCCGCGCTGCTCGACGAACAGCCCGGCCACGTCGAGCTTCCCGTATTATGACGTGAAGTACCCGGCAGCGGCGACGTGCACATGCATTCAGCATCTGCAGCAGAAGACCTGCTAGCCTCGTGACGCGAACGCGAACCGCCCTCGGGATTGACCGACGGCGGACCGCGATCAGAATTCGCCGTGCAGCCGCCCCGAGAACACCGAGACCGGTCCGCGGTCGGCGTTGTAGGCGGGATTGACGATGAGCTGGTAGTCGGCGGTGAAGGTCAGCGCCTTGTTCAGCGCGTAGGCGTAGTAGGTCTCCAGCACGCGTTCGCGCCGGTAGTTGAGCTGGCCGTCGCCTATCAACGGCCCGAGTCCGCCGGCGGCAATGAAGTCGCGATGGTCCTGCGAGAGGCCGTTGATGGCGCCGGCGATGGCGACGATGTCGTCGGGCCGGCCCCATTTCGCACCCTTCACCGAGACGCCGCCGGACAGGCTGCGGTCGATGTCGGTGAAGGCCATGATCTCGTTGCGGCCGTCGTTCCAGCTCCAGCGGCCGAACACGCCGATGTCGTCGGTGACGGCCTGTTCGAGATTAAACGCGTAGCCGTATTTGAGACGGCCGCGGCGGGTCTGGGTGATGTCCACGCCAAACGCGGGATTATCCAACGTCTCGCGATAACTGCCCGCAAAGGCGCTGTTGACGAAGCCGAGCGTGCGCAGCTTGCCAGGCAGGCCGAACAGCGAATAGCGCGTCTCGAGCTCCATCACATATTCGCCGCGCCGGCCGACATTCGTGTCGAAATTGCTGGAGTTGGACTCCGCGCCGATCAGGAAGTAGCCGGCGCGCAGCGCCCATTGCTTCTGGTTCAATTCGGCCGTCGCGCCATAGCCGAGGCCGAGCTTGTCGGCCGCATAGTCGAACGCGCCGGAGGCCCAGATCGACCAGTTCATGAAATCCTTTCGCGGGTCGTGCGCGTAGGAATTGCCGTCGAACACGTCGACCACGGAGAACTTTCCGACCTGCAAGGTCAGGCGCGAGACATCGACCTTGCTGGCGAGCTGAAGCTGCCCGCTGGCAAGCTCCTCCTGCTCGCCGCCGAAGCCAAACGTCTGGCGCACGAACAGCCGCGAGGCGTTGAAGTGTGGATAGGGGAAGCCGGATTTCTGCGCTTCGCCGTTGGGAAAGCCCGCGGCGCCCGTCGTGTTGTTGAAGCCAAATCCCTGCAGAAGCTCGGGATTGAAATAGACCTCGCCGCCATCCCATAGCCGCGCATTCAGGTAGAGCGAGTTGCTCCAGGTCTGCTGGAAATCCGGCGACGGGAGCAGGCTGTTCGGCCCGGTATAGGGCGCGCGGAACGCCGGGTAGCCTTGTCCCAGCACGGTCGACTGGCCGTGGATCTCCCAGCGGCTCGACTCGGTGTCCGTGACGTCCGACTTCGGATTGTAGGTCGGTATTCCCGGCCAGTCGATCTTGCGATTGAGGCCGATGCGCAGGCTATGGAAATCCATCGACGATGAATATTGCGCGCCCGATGGGAAGCTGACGTCGGCGTTCTCGAACTTGCTGTAGAGATATTCGAGCCGTGCGCTCCAGTGCGGCGCGAAGGCGTACTCGACACCGCCGCCGGCAGCCCAGCCGAACCGCGTGTGCAACACCTTCTCTTCATTGCCGCCTGTCGGCGTCGCCAGGAAGCGCTCGCCGGCAAACGCGGCGCCGCCGGTGGCGTAGACCAGCCAGTTGCCGGTGGCGTAGCCGAGGCGCGCGCGCAGGCTCGCGACATAGTCCCAGCGCTCCTCCACGCTCGACAGCGCGGTCGCCGCCGATGACACCACGTGATTGGAGGGCAGATAGTTCGGAAACGAGATGTCGCCTTCGACGCCGAGCAGCAGCCCCGAATTGAGGCGCCAGTTGTAGCCGGCCTGCACGCCGCCGGTCGCTCCGGTGAAGACATGGTTGTCGGTTGCGAGTGTGGGATCGGTCAGCGTCGCGGAGGATGTGCCGCGGGTGAAACCGGTGTGCGCGCCGATATAAAGGCCGGTCCAGTCATAGACCGCTTTGAGCGCGGGCGCCTTCAGCGGCAGATCGGCCGCGCGGCCGGCGGCGGGAAAAGCCAGCACGCCCGAGGCGATCGCCGCGGCCGTTCGCAAATACCGATGTCGAAGCCCCCTCAACGTCAAAACGCACGCCCCCAAAACGCGAATATCACGCCCCGCTATCCCTGCCGATTCGCCGCGGCCCTGTCATCAAGTCTCGGGTGCTCACGCGATCGGACGAGATGATTCCGATTCGGTGTGATTTCTTCCCAAGTCCCTAGGCTCGTTACTGACTTTATTGCGATTAATTCGCAATAGCAACTAGAGCGAATTGCCGCAAGAGATGGTTGGCATCGCTGTGTGACGGGACTGCAACAGATTCCCGGTGCCCAAATGAATGACCCCGCCCGGGGGGACAGCCGGGCGGGGTCGGGGGCGCGACACGGGGTGGATGAGGCGCCCGTGTCGGACGCGGGATCCACGTGAGATCGGCCTCAGGTAGCTGGATCAGTAGCAGGTGCGAACGCGGCCGATGTACTGGCCGAAGGCGTTGTACTGGGCGACCCAGCCGCAGCGGTGGTAGCCGTAATAGGGGTCGTTGGTGGCGGCGATCGCGGAGCCGACCACTGCGGCGGTGGCGATGCCGGCGCCGACACCCCAGACCCAGCCGGGCGGCTTGGCTTGAGCCTGCGAGGTGGTGGACACCATGGTGCCGGTGACGGCGAGGGTGGCGAGAGCGACGGCGGCAATCCTGGTCTTGATCGACATTTGAAACTCCATCCGGGTTGAGGCGGTCCGTTGTGGTCCGCATGCCCAGTTGGACGGAGGCTCCTCGCGTCCGGTTCGAAAGCCGCCAACGTGGCTCCGAAGCAAGGCCCTTTCCTCAACAGTTACAGAGAGATGCAGGCTAACCGAGGGGACCTTTGGCGAGCCTGTTCACGTCGAAGTTATCGACCTCGGCCAGCAACTCGCAGAAGGCCGTCGCGCCCTGATCGATGAGCTGCTCGCCCTTCGCGGCCACGGCCAGCGTCGCATTGCCGACCGCACCGCTGGCGTTGAGATCCTGCGTCTGCCAGGCGAACGGCGCCGGCCGCTGCGTCGACAGCCAGCGATACTGCTTCTCCAGTGCGATGCTGCTTGCGGGAAAATCCGCAACGGCAGCGCTGCGCACCTGGTCGGGATAGCGCGCCAGCATGATCGAAGTCTCGACCGCGCCGCCGTGAATGCCATGGCGGACTTCTTCCGCCGGGAACAATGTGTCTGCGCCAGACAGCCGCGACCACGACGTCGTGACCACGAACAGCTTCTGGTGTGCACGCAGATCCTGCGCGATCAGCATCATTGCCGCGCTGTTGCCGCCATGGCTGGTGATGATGACGAGCTTCTTCACTCCGCGCCGCGCGATGTCCTCGCCGATCCCGGTCCATCGCTTCAACGCGACGTCGGTCGGCAGCGTCTGCGTGCCCGGATAGTCGATATGCTCGGTGGAAATCCCGATGGGTTCGACGGGCAGGAACGTCGCCGGAACGCTCGCGGGCAAAAGCTCGCGCACGCGCGCCAGATAGGCGTCCGCGATCAGCACGTCGGTGGTAACAGGCAGATGCGGGCCGTGCTGCTCGGTCGCCGCCAGCGGCAGCACCGCGATCCAGCGCGAAACCTCGGTGGGCGCAGCATCGGCCCAGCCAATCTCGGTCCAGTCGCGGGGAGGCGTCATCAAGGTTTCTTTGCCCGAATTTGTCGCGTAATTTGGGGTTACCAGGGGACGCGGGCCAGGCCGGCTCGCGTCCCCTGATATCTTGCGGTTTTATCGCGTTGGTTTGGTGTCGGCTAGAAGCGATCGACGGAGTGCCATCATGAGCCCCTCTCATCTGCGGCGTGCGTTAACGGCGGGCTTGTTGGCCGCTTTGGTCTCGACGGTCCCGGCGCGTGCCGAGACGCTGGACAAGGTCACGTTCGGCACCAACTGGGTCGCCGAGGCCGAGCATGGCGGCTTCTTCCAGGCCGTCGCCGACGGCACCTACAAGAAATACGGGCTCGACGTCACCATCATCCCCGGCGGTCCCAACGAAAACAACCGGATGCTGCTGGTCGCCGGCAAGATCGATTTCTTCATGGCCGCGAACACGCTGATGTCGTTCGATGCGGTCGCCAACAACGTTCCTGTCGTGACGATCGCCGCGATCTTCCAGAAAGACCCGCAGGTGATGCTGACGCAGCCGGACGCCAAGGTCGCCAAGATCGAGGACCTGAAGCCGCTGACGCTGTTCGTCTCCAAGGAGGGCATGACCAGTTACTTCCAGTGGCTGAAATCGGAATACGGTTTCAGCGAGAAGAACGTCCGTCCCTACAATTTCAACCCGCAGCCCTTCATCGCCAATCCCAAGAGCGCGATGCAGGGCTACGTCACATCGGAGCCCTTCGCGGTCGAGAAGGCCGCCGGCTTCAAGCCCAACGTGCTGCTGCTTGCCGATTCCGGCTTCAACACCTATTCGACCCTGATTGAGACCCGCCGCGACATCGCCGAGAAGAAGCCGGATCTGGTGCAGCGCTTCGTCGATGCCTCCATGGTCGGCTGGTACAATTACATCTACGGCGACAATTCGGCCGGCAATGCCATGATCAAGAAGCTCAATCCGGAAATGACCGACGAGCTGCTTGCCTATTCGGTTGCGAAGATGAAGGAGTACGGCATCGTCGATTCCGGCGACAGCATCAAAGACGGCATCGGCGCGATGAGCGACGATCGCTACACCTCCTTCTTCAACAAGATGGTGAAGGCCGGCGTCGTGAAGCCCGATCTCGATTTCCGGAAGTCCTACACGCTGCGCTTCGTCAACAAGGGCGTCGGCGTCGAGCTGCGCCCGAGCAAGCCGTAGCCCAGAGGCCATGTCATCTGTCAAAACTTCGTCCGGGGTCGAGGCCAGCCTGACGGCCCTGGCCGTCAGTCTGCGCGGCGTGACGAAGACCTATGACAATGGCGTCATGGCGCTCGGTCCGCTCGATCTCGCCGTGCGCAAGGGCGAGTTCATCTCGCTGCTCGGGCCCTCCGGCTGCGGCAAGTCGACGGCGCTGCGCCTGATTGCCGGGCTCGGCGCGCCGTCGTCCGGCATCGTGCGGGTGTCGCGCCATGATGGCGAAGCGCAGCCAGGTCGTGTTCAACCAGGTCATGGCATCGGCTTCGTGTTCCAGGAACCGACCCTGATGCCCTGGACCAGCGTGCGCGAAAACGTCAGGCTGTCCTTGAGGCTCGCGCGCGTGCCGAAGGCCGAAGCTCTCGCGCGTGCCGATGCGGCGCTGGCAAGCGTCGGGCTCGCCGATTTCGCCGAAGCGTTCCCGCGCGAGCTCTCCGGCGGCATGAAGATGCGGGTGTCGCTGGCGCGTGCGCTCGTCACCGACCCCGATATCCTTCTGATGGATGAGCCGTTCGCCGCGCTCGACGAGATCACGCGCTTTCGCCTCAACAACGATTTGCTCGCGCTGTGGCGCAGCCTTGGCAAGACGGTCGTCTTCGTCACCCATTCTGTGTTCGAATCCGTCTACCTGTCGCAGCGCGTGGTGGTCATGACGGCGCGGCCCGGCCGCATCCAGGCCGACATCCGCATCGAGACCGTCGAGCCGCGCGGAGAGGAGTTTCGCACCTCGACCGCCTATTCCGACTATTGCCGCCGCGTGTCGGCCGCGCTGGCGCCGTCCTATGCGGGGCAGTCGACGCTATGAACGCGCAAGCCTCCGTCACCGCGAAATCCTCCGGGGCGCAGCGTGCGGCGCGTTTCGTGCTTCCCGTCATCGTGTTCGCGGCCGGCCTTCTCGCCTGGGAATTCGTGGTCCGTGTCAGGGAGATTCCGCCCTACGTGCTGCCGGCGCCCTCCGTCATTGTCCTGACGCTGATCAAGGACTGGGCGGTGTTGTCACAATCGCTCGCCGCCACGCTGCTGACGACGCTCGAAGGTTTTGCCGCCGCCAGCATCGGCGGGATCGCGCTGGCGCTGTTGTTCAACCAGTCGAAATGGGTGGAATATTCGCTGTTCCCCTACGCCGTGGTGCTCCAGGTGACGCCGGTGATCGCGATCGCGCCGCTGCTTCTGATCTATCTGGAGCAGCAGACCGCGGTGGTCGTCTGCGCCTTCATCGTCGCGTTTTTCCCGGTGCTGTCGAACACCACGCTCGGGCTGAACTCCGTCGATCGTAACCTGGCCGGGCTGTTCCAGCTCTATGGCGCCTCGCCACAGCAGACCCTGCGGTTCCTGAAGCTGCCGGCGGCGCTGCCCTACATTCTCGGCGGCTTGCGCATTGCCGGCGGCCTGTCGCTGATCGGCGCGGTCGTGGCCGAAATCGCGGCCGGCACCGCCGGCGCGGGCTCCGGCCTTGCCTACAGGATCGCCGAATCCGGCTATCGGTTGAACATACCCCGCATGTTCGCGGCGCTGCTGTTGTTGTCGCTCGCCGGGATTGTCATCTATGGGGTGCTGGCGGTAGTTTCCCACCTCGTTTTACGGCGCTGGCATGAAAGCGCGCTTGGAAAGGACAACTGATGGCTGCCGGTTCGATTTCGTCCGAAAAGATCGACCTTCTGATCTATGGGCCGGCGCGGCCGATCCTCGAAAACGGGTTTTCCGATCATTTCGTCGTGCACACGGCCGAGACGCGAGGTGACCTCGAGAGGCTGACGCCCGCGATCCGCGAAAAGATCCGCGGCGTGGCGGTGACCGATCATACCGCCCGCGTCGACAAGGATTCATTGTCGCAATTGCCCAAGCTCGAACTCGTGTCGAGCTTCGGTGTCGGCTACGACCACGTCGATGCCAAATACGCGGCCGAGCGCAACATCATCGTCACCAACACGCCTGATGTGCTGACCGAGGAGGTCGCCGACGTCGCGATGGGCCTCCTAATCTGCACGCTGCGCGAATTCATCAAGGCTGACCGTTATGTGCGTTCCGGTCTCTGGCAGACCCAGAACTATCCGCTCAGCGTAGGCTCGCTGCGCGACCGCAAGGTCGGCATCGTCGGCATGGGCCGGATCGGCCAAGCCATCGCGCGCCGGCTCGATGCCTCGCTGGTGCCTGTTGTCTACCACACACGCAATCCGTCCAAGGACGTCTCCTACAAGCACTATCCTGACTTGATCGAGATGGCGAAGGCGGTAGACACGCTGATGGTGATCGTGCCGGGCGGCGCCTCGACAAACAAGATGGTCAATGCCGAAGTGCTCAAGGCGCTCGGCCCGCGCGGCGTGCTGGTCAATGTCGCGCGCGGCTCCGTGGTCGACGAGGCTGCGCTGGTGCAGGCGCTGAAATCCGGCACTATCCTCGCCGCTGGTCTCGACGTGTTCGCGGCCGAGCCGAACGTGCCGGACGAGCTCAAGACCATGCAGAACGTCGTGCTGCTGCCGCATATCGGATCGGCCTCGGTGGTGACGCGCAACGCGATGAACCAGCTCGTGATCGACAACCTCAAGGCCTGGTTCTCCGGCAAGGCGCCGTTGACGCCGGTTGCGGAAACGCCGGTGAAGAGCCGCTGATGTGCGTTCTTCGGGTCGTTGTATCGGTCATCGCGGCATGTGTCGCCGCGATCGGCATTGCGCATGCGCAGGATACGTCGACCTTGAAGAAGGACATGCCCGGGCAGTGGGAGCTCTCCACCACCGAGCGCAGCAAGACCTGCGTCGTCACCCTCAAGGCCGACGCCGCGGGGCAGGGCTACAAGCTCGAGCTGGAGCCGGCCTGCAAGAGCGCGCTGCCTTTCACCAAAGACATCGTGGCCTGGAGTGTGAGGGGTCTCGACATCGTTCGTTTGCAGGATGCGACCGGTGAGGCCGTGATCGACTTCACCGAGGTCGAGGCCGGCATCTTCGAAGGTCTGCGGCAGGGCGAGGGCGTCTACATCCTGCAGGATCTCGCCGCCGCCCGCTCGATGGCCAAGTCGATGGACCAGATGATCGGCGACTGGTCGATGGTGCGTGGCAACGGCCAGCCGGTCTGTGGATTGACGCTGACCAACACGGAATCCGGCCCCGACAATTTCCAGGTCTTTCTCAAGCCGCGATGCGATGCGGCCATCGCGCAGTTCAACCCGACGCAATGGCGGCTCGAGCGCGGCCAGATCATCCTGATGTCGAAATCCGGCGATATCTGGCAGTTCGAGGCCGACGACAATGCGCAGTGGCGGCGCGTTCCTGACACCGCCGATCCCCTGATCATGCTGCGTCAGTAGGCACCGCCGACGCGCGGAGTCTTCGTGCTCTGAAGCCGAATAGCTTTGGATAAATCGGTGGGGCCGCGGGCTCGGTGCAACCTCTCCCGCTTGCGGGGGAGGTCGGCGCGACGCGCCGGGTGGGGGCTCTTTCCTCACAGGGGTTCTACATTGCGGAGACACCCTCTCCCCACCCCTCCCCCGCAAGCGGGGGAGGGAGCGGACCTGTTCAAGTGGTCGAAGCTAAACCCATCACACTCACGTCGTCGGCTTGGGTGGCGGCGCGGTGCCTTGCGCCCACTTCTCCAGCTTGCCGAGCATGCCCCAGGCGGTGAGCGCCAGCGAGATCGGCATCGCGAACTGGCCGAGGCCCGGCACCGCCGACACGACCGTGCCGAGCAGTCCGGCGATGCCGCCAGCATTGGGGCTCGCCGTGACGGAGGAGAGGAGCGCGGTGAGCACCGAGCCGCCGATGCCGAGCGCGGTCTTCTTGCCGTCGAGCAGCTTGCCGATGGTCTCGCCCAGCGCCCCGTTGACCTGGCCGAGCACGGGCTTGTTGTCCTTGTTGAGCAGGGTGCTGAGCAGGTCGACGACCTGCTTCAGCTGATCGACGGGAGCAGGGTTGGTCGTCGGGGTGACTGGTCCGGGCATGGGCGCCGTCTTGTTGATGAGGGAGAACAGCCGTTCGAACAGGTTGATCGGATCGTTGGTCGCCGGCAACGTAGTCGCCGGCGGCGTGCTTGCCTGCGGCGTGCCGCCCCGCAGCAATTGCGCGACGTCTTCCAGGCGCTTCAGGACCTGGGACAGATCGCCGGTCTGCATGGCGCCCCCGGCCTGCGTCGCACGCGTGATGGCGGCGACCGTGGCCGCGTCGAGAAGTCCGGTGTCCCGCAGCCCGTTCTGCTGTTGAAACTGCGAGACCGCGGCCTTCGTCTTCGGTCCGCTGATGCCGTCCTCCACGAGCGGCGGATTGGCGCCGAGCTTGTTGAGCGCCTGCTGCATGAGCGCGATCGTCGATGCCGCGTCATCCTCGGGCTCGGCGCGGTTCGCAAATTGCGGGCCGTTATCGAGGGCGATCGAGGAGTCGAGCGCCATCATCGCGTGCAGGATCACCGCCGTGCCGAGCTGAGAGTCGACATGGTTCGCGTCGAACACGTGATCGCGGACGAATTTTCCGGCCCGTGCCTCGGGTGGGCCGTACAGAGTCGAGCCGCCGTAGAGATAAGGCGAATTGCACCCCTTGGCGTGATAGCCGAAGCCGTTGAACGCCTCCAGACGGTACAGGATCCGCCCGATGCTCCAGTCCTGCGCGCCGACGAAATTCTCGATCCGGAACGCGTCCACGGCGCCGTCTACGAAGGTAGCGAAGGGGCCGCGCCCTTTCGGAACGATCGTCGTCACGCGATGAAGCGACTCGCCGTTGCCGAGATAGGTGTCGAAATCGAAGTTGGACTCGCGGTAGTGACAGAGGGCGGCAAAATACCAGGGCACACCGGTCAGCCGCTCGATCTGCTGATAGGTCGCCTTGCCGTTGATCGCCTTGCGCGCGACCGCATTGGCGTCGGCGAGGCGTGCAGGCCGGATCTCGAGACTGGCCCAATTCCGCTCATATTCGTTTTTCAAGCTTTCGAATGAAACCATCTCCCGCTCCCGCAAAAATTGATGAAAATATTCTTCATGCAAGTCAGGTGTGAGCCATGCGTCTTGGTCGCGGCATGGCTCCAGCGTGATCCGGCAAATCTGGCAGGTCGCGGGCCGGATGCATGTGAAATGGCTTACACGCTCGGGGAGAAAACAGCGCCGGTGGGGAGGGCTGATTTTGAAATCGGCCGCGGCGCTTGTCCGCGTTCTCTAGATCAACCGCATCCCGCGCAGGCTCGCGTGCCCGCTCTTGCCGACGATGATGTGGTCGTGCACGGCGATCCCCAGCGGCTTGGCGATGTCGATGATCGCTTTCGTCATCTGGATGTCGGCCTGCGAGGGCGAGGGATCGCCCGAGGGGTGGTTATGCACCAGGATCAGCGCGGTGGCCGATAGCTCGAGCGCGCGCTTGATCACCTCGCGCGGATAGACCGGGGTGTGGTCGACGGTGCCGGTCTGCTGCACCTCGTCGGCGATCAGCTGGTTGCGCTTGTCGAGGAAGAGCAGGCGGAATTGCTCCTTGTCGGCAAACGCCATGCTGGAGCGGCAATAGTCGATCACCTCGTTCCAGGACGACAGCGCGTTGCGGCTGTTGACCTCGCCCTTGGTCACGCGGCTCGCGGCGGCCGCGATCAGCTTGAGCTGGTTGACCGCGGCCTCGCCGACGCCCTCGACCTCGCGCAGGCGCGCGACCGGCGCGTGCACGACTTCGGCGAACGAACCAAAGGTCTTGATCAGCGTCTTCGCCAGCGGCTTGGTATCGCGCCGCGGCAGCGCCGGAAACAGCGCCATCTCCAGCAGCTCGTAATCGCTGAGCGCATCCGCCCCGACGCTGTAGAAGCGCTCGCGCAGCCGCTCGCGATGGCCGTGATAGTGCGGCGTGTCTTCAGGCTTGCTCTTGTGGTTGTCAGGCTTGGCGGGCATCGGCCGCCAGCATTGCCAAGGAGCCCCGTTTTTGCAACCGTCAATTGCGGCGGCAAATCCGGTTCATGATGGGCCGGTGACCCCGGTGGCAATCAGCCGATCTGCTTCTCGCCGTGCCGCTCCGACAGCGTGAAGATCTCGACGCCCGTCGCGGTGACGCCGACCGAGTGCTCGAACTGCGCGGACAGCGAGCGGTCGCGGGTGACGGCGGTCCAGCCGTCCGAGAGGATCTTCACATGCGGCTTGCCGAGATTGATCATCGGCTCGATGGTGAAGAACATGCCGGGCTTGAGCTGGACGCCTTCGCCGGGCCGGCCGATATGGATGATGTTCGGCTCGTCGTGGAACATGCGCCCGAGGCCATGGCCGCAGAAATCGCGCACCACGCTCATGCCCTGCGGCTCGACGAAGCTCTGGATGGCGTGCCCGATGTCGCCGGTGGTGGCGCCGGGCTTCACCGCGGCGATGCCGCGCATCATGGCTTCATACGTCACCTCGATGAGGCGCTCGGCCCTGCGGGCGATCGGGCCGACCGCGTACATCCGGCTGGAATCGCCATACCAGCCGTCGACGATGAAGGTGACGTCGATGTTGACGATGTCGCCTTCCTTGAGCGGCCGGTCGCCGGGCATGCCGTGGCAGACCACGTGGTTGAGCGAGGTGCAGGTCGAGTAGCGATAGCCGCGATACATCAGCGTCGCCGGATAGGCGCCGTGGTCGAAGGCGAAGTCGCGGACGAAATGGTCGATGCGCTCGGTCGGCACGCCCGGCCCGACGATGTCGGTGAGCTCGTCGAGACACTTGGCCACCAGCGCACCGGCCTTGCGCATGCCGGCAAAGGCGCCCGGCCCATGCAGCTTGATCTGTCCGGTCTTGCGCAGGGAGGTATCGGAGGCTTCGACGTAGCTCATGCGGGGCGGTCTTCTGGGCTCAAATCTCGATGTCGCGGAAAGGCTTGATTTCACGTCCCAATCTAATGGTTGCGGGCCTGCATGCAAGCCGAGCTTGCTGGCCGTGTGGCCGAAAACGGCCTAATTCGGGACTTCTACGGTGGTTTCCACCGGCAGGGCGCCGCCGCGGATGCGGATTTCACGGACCGGATAGGGAACCCGGATGCCCTCGCGCTTGAAGGCGTCCCACAGCGCCAGCATGACGTCGCTCTTGACGTTGTCCATGCCGTCGGGATCGGCGATCCAGAAGGTCAGCGAGAACTTCATGCCGGCCTCCGCGAACTCGGTCAGAATGCTGTTCGGCGGCTTGCCCTTCTGGGCGCGGGGATGGGCCGCTGCGGTCTCGGCGGCGAGCTTGCACACCAGCCTGGGATCGGCGTCGTAATTGATGCCGAAGGCGATCTTCACCAGCGTGTTCTTGTCGGTATAGGTCCAGTTGACGACCTTCTGCGTCACCAGATCTTCGTTCGGCACCAGGAATTCGCGGCCGTCGCCGGCGGCAACGGAAATATAGCGCGTCTTCATCGCGCTGATGCGTCCGGTGTTGTCGCCGATGGTGACGAGGTCACCGGGCTTCACCGACTTGTCCGCCAGCAGGATGATGCCGGAGATGAAGTTGGCGACGATCTTCTGCAGGCCGATACCGATGCCGACGCCGACCGCTCCGGAGAACACCGCGAGCGCCGAGAGGTCGATGCCGACCGCGCCGAGCGCAATGACAATTGCGACGGTCAGAAGTCCGATGCGGATGATCTTGACCAGCAGCACCTGCACCGACGGCGTCAGATCGCTGGTCGCGTTGATCCGGCTTTCGGCGAAATTGCTGGCGATGTTGGTGAGCCAGAGCGCGATCAGCAGGAGCGCGCCCGCCTTGATCACCAGCAGCGGCGTCAGCCTGAGGCCACCGAGCACGATCGCGACGGAGTCGAGCAGGTCGACCGTCGAATCGAGCTGGCCGAGGATGGACAGCGCCGCCACGAACCAGGCGGTGATCGACACCAGCCTGACGATGAAAGCGTTGCGCAGCACCGAGGTCACCAGCCGGATCGCGAGCCAGGCGAAGCCCAGCTTGGCCGCGACCATCAGGAGATAGGAGCGGCTCGGCCAGGTCGCATGATACATCACCACGCGGGAGACGATCACGAGCAGGGTGAACACCGCCGTCGAGGCGCTGGCGACCATGACCCGGGCAAAGTGCCGGAGCGGCAGCGGCAAGCGCATCGCCAGCGAGGTCATGTCGACGCGGCTGCGAATGGTCGCTTCCGCGGCATAGGCGATGCCGGCCGCGGCCAGCATCAGGCCGAATTGCAGGTAGAACCACGGTGAGGAGATTTCCGCCCCGACGCTGCGTGCGGTGGTCTGCACGAACTCCATGAAGTCTTTGAGGTCCATGTCCATAGGTCTCGTCGGAAGGCGGGGGCGGAAGGATTTGATTCGATGGCACCGCAGAATCCCACAAAGGCGGCAGCGCGGCGATTGATACACCGCCAAGTGAAGCGCGTTAAGGCCGCAAAATACGGCCAGATGGTCGCGAGCGGGAGAAAATGGGTTGGCGCGCCGGGGCTGCGACGATAAGGATGCAAATCCAGCAATTCGTACCCGGAAGGTGAATGGCCTCCCTCGACTCTGTCAGCCTCGCCATATTGCTCGGTGCCGTCCTCGTGATGGCCGGTATCCTGTCGAGCCTGCTTGCGCTGCGCTTCGGCGCGCCCTTGCTGCTCGTCTTTCTTGCGGTCGGCATGCTCGCCGGTGATTCCGGCCCCGGGCAGCTCCAGTTCGACGACGTCCGCACCACCTATCTGGTCGGCTCCGTCGCGCTCGCCTTGATCCTGTTCGACGGCGGCCTGAAGACGCGCTTTGCCAGCATCCGCACCGTGCTCGCGCCGTCCGTGGTACTCGCGACCGTCGGCGTGCTGCTGACCGCGCTGATCACGGCGCCGTTCGCCAAATACGCGCTCGACCTCAACTGGACGGAGTCGCTGCTGGTCGGCGCCGTGGTGGCCTCGACCGACGCGGCCGCGGTGTTCCTGCTGGTGCACACCCAGGGACTGCGCCTGCGCCCGCGCGTCGGGGCGACGCTGGAGGCCGAGTCCGGCACCAACGATCCCTTCGCGATCTTCCTCACCCTGATGCTGGTCGAATACATCTCGCTGGGATCGAGCTCGGCCGGCCATGTGGCGATGGAGTTCATCCAGGAGGCGGTGCTCGGCGCTGCCGTCGGCTTCCTCGGCGGACGCCTCGTCGTCATCGCACTCAACAAGGTCGCGTTGCCGCAGGGCCTGCATGCGCCGTTCGTGACCACCGCGGCGCTCGTCATTTTCGGCGGCTCGCAGATCATGCACGCCTCCGGCTTCCTCGCGGTCTATCTCGCCGGCATCATCATCGGCAACCGGCCGACCCGCGCGCATAATTCAGTGGTGGCGTTCCTGGACGCCGCGACCTGGCTCGCGCAGATCGTGATGTTCGTGCTGCTCGGCCTGCTGGTCTCGCCGAGCCGGCTGGGTTCAAGCGTGCTGCCGGCGGTCGGGGTCGCGTTCGTGCTGATGCTGGTCGCGCGGCCGATCGCGGTGTTCGTGTGCCTGGCGCCGTTCCGCTTCAACTGGCGCGAGAAAATCTTCATCGCCTGGACCGGCCTGCGCGGTGCCGTCGCGATCTTCCTGGCCTCGATCCCGATGCTGGTCGGGCTGTCGAAGGCCTATCTCTATTTCGACGTCGCCTTCGTCGTCGTCATCATATCGCTGCTGCTGCAGGGCTGGACCCTGGCGCCCGCCGCTCGCAAGCTGCACGTCGCGCTGCCGCGCGCCGAGCGCGGCCCGCGCCGTGTCGAGCTGGATCTGCCGGGCCAGCTCGAGCAGCAGTTGGTGGGTTATCCGGTGCGCGCAAAAAGCCTTTATTTCCGCCGCGGCCTAATCCCGTCCTGGTCCAAGCCGACGCTGGTGATCCGCAACGAGAACATCCTGACGCCCGTGGAAGCCGATCCGATCGCGCCGGGCGATTACATCTATCTGCTGGCCCCGCCGGAGAAGGCCGAATCGCTCGACCGCTTCTTCGTCGACATGCAGCCGAGCTCGGCGCCTGATCCGCATCTGCTCGGCGACTTCATGGTTTCCGCCGAGCACACGCTGGCCGAGCTCGCCGAGATCTACGGCGTGAACGTAAGCGATGACGAAAGCAAGCTGACCCTGGCCGACTATTTCGACGTCCATCTCGACCGCGCGCCGAAAGAGGGCGCCGAGCTGGCGCTGGGCGAGATCGTTCTGGTCGCACGCAGTATTTCCGGCGGCCGCGTCAGCGTCGTCGGCCTGCGTCTGCCCGAGGACGAGGAAACGCCCGCGCCACTGACGCGCAGGCAGGAGCTGCGGAGGAAGCTTGCGGACCTGTGGACGTCGGTCGCGGGAGTTTAGGTGCCGCGCAACCCGTATTGAGTTTGGCGGGATGGGCCACGGGCTTTTCTCACGGCAGCACCTTCACCCCGCCGAACGACGTCACGCGGCCCTGCTTCAGCATCACGATCTGCGTCGCGAGCTGGCGCAGCTCGGCGACGTCGTGGCTGACATAGACCATCGGGATGTTGGCCTCGTCGCGCAGCCGCACCAGATAGGGCAGGATCTCCAGCTTGCGGGCCTCGTCGAGCGCGCCGAGCGGCTCGTCGAGCAGCAGCAGGCGCGGCTTTGACAGCAGCGCGCGGCCGAGCGCGACGCGCTGGCGCTCGCCGCCCGAGAGTTTTCCGGGGCGGCGATCGAGCAGGGCGCCGATGTCGAGCAGGTCGATGATGCGCTTGTGCTGGGCCGGATCGGGCGCGAGGCCGTTCATCCGCCGTCCATAGTCGAGATTCTGCGCGACGTTGAGATGCGGAAACAGCCGCGCATCCTGGAACACATAGCCGATGCGGCGGCGATAAGTGGGCACATGGATGCCGGCCGCAGTGTCGTCGACGGTCTCGCCGTCGATCACGATGGTGCCACGATCGGGCCGCAGCAGCCCGGCGATCATGTTGACCAGCGAACTCTTGCCCGCGCCCGATGCGCCGAACAGGCCGATGACGCGGCCTTCGCTGGTGAAGGATGCGGAGAGCGAGAATTCGCCAAGCTGTTTTTCGACGTCGACCCGCAGCATGATCAGTTCCCGTGCAGGCGCTGCGTCGCGCGGCGGGCGAACCATTCGGCGGCGATCAATGCGCCCAGCGCCAGGACGATCGAGACGATCACGAGCCGGCCCGCTGCCGTGTCACCGTCCGGCGTCTGGATCAGCGAATAGATCGCGGACGAAATCGTCTGGGTTTCGCCGGGAATATTCGAAACGAATGTGATGGTCGCGCCGAACTCGCCGATCGCCTTGGCAAAGCCGAGCACCATGCCGGCGAGCACGCCCGGCAGCGCCAGCGGCAGCGTCACCGTGAAGAACACCTTCCACGGTGCTGCGCCCAGCGTCTCGGCTGCCTGCTCGAGCCGGCGGTCGATCGCCTCGATCGAGAGCCGCATCGGGCGCACCAGCAGCGGAAACGACATCACGCCGCAGGCGAGCGCTGCACCGGTCCATCGGAAGGAGAAGACGATGCCGAGATAGTCGGCGAGGAAGCCGCCGACGAGGCCCTTGCGGCCGAAAGTAAGGAGCAGGAGATAGCCGGTGACGACAGGCGGCAGCACCAGCGGCAGATGCACCACCGCGTCGAGAAATGATTTGCCCCAGAAATCGCGACGCGCAAGCAGCCACGCCAGCGCAATGCCGAACGGCGTTGCCACCAGCGTTGCGATCACGGCGACCCTGAGCGAGAGCAGGATCGCCGTCCATTCGGCGGGAGAGATGTCGAGCACGAAAATCAGGTCGCAAAAAATCAGGTGGTCGGGCTGACCAGGAACTTGAAACCGTATTTTTCCAGGATGGTCTTGGCGGCGGTCGAGCGCAGGAAGGCGAGATAGTCGCTGGTCCAGGGTTTTGCGGTCGTGGTCGCGGCGACCGGATAGATGATCGCGGGATGCGAGTCGGCCGGGAAGGTGCCGACGATCTTCACGCCGGGCTCGACCTTGGCGTCGGTGGAATAGACGATGCCGAGGTTGGCTTCGCCGCGCGCCACCAGCGTCAGCGCGGCGCGCACGCTCTCGGCCATCGCAAATTTCGGCTCGGCAGCCTGCCACGCGCCCAGCTTCTCCAGCGCCGCCTTCGCATACTTTCCTACCGGCACCGACTTGACGTCGCCGGTCGCGATCCTGCCGTCACCGGCGAGTTTTGCGAGATCGAAGCCATGCGCGATGGTGACGTTGTCGATCTTGGAATCCTTCGGGGCGATCAGCACGATGCTGTTGCCGAGCAAATTGACCCGGGTCGGCTCGTTGATGGTCTTCTTGGCTGTCGCGTAATCCATCCAGTCGGTATCGGCCGAGACGAACACGTCGGCCGGTGCGCCCTGCTCGATCTGCTTGGCGAGCACGGAGCTTGCGGCATAGCTGACGCTGAACTTGACGCCGGTCCTGGCGGTGTAGGCGGCGTCGACCTCGTCGAGCGCGTTCTTCATCGAGGCGGCCGCGAACACGGTGATGGTCTTGTCCTGCGCGGCGGCAGGCGACACGGACGCGAGCAGGACGACGAAGGCGGAGAAAAGTACGGAAAGGCGGGACATCGGGGCGCTCCATGCGCGCGTGTGCGCGCCAATAGGGCACGCAAGACGGCGTTGGTTGAGTAAGGTTCGCGATCGGCGGACGCGCTGTTCCGGGGAGCCCGATGGACTTACGGTCCCTCAGGATGTCGCTGGGCGTGACCATAACAGGCCGGCGGAACAGGTCAAAGCCGACCTTTGAGGTCAAAGCCGACCTTTGAGGTCCAAGCTGACCTTTGAGGTCAAAGCCGAGCTTTGGCCCGCTCCCTGCCTATTCGCCCGGCAGGATCGCGATCGAGACGAGATTGTCCCCGGCGCCGCTGATCTGGAGCACGAAGGGCTGCGCCGACAGCTGGTATTTCATGGTCTTGCGGATGCCGTCGCAGTCGGTCGCGCCGCTGAAGGCCACCGGCTTGAGGACATGGCCGTCCTGCACCACGTCGACCCAGGCCCCGCCGGACAGGCTGATCGTATAGAGCCCGGCCTTCGCGGTCCTGACGCTGATGAAACCGGCAAAGGTGCCGTCCTTCGGCGCCCGCTCGGGCGGTGTCGGCAGTTTTGCCTCCGTGGTCGCGACCAGCCCCAACGTGATCGCCGACGACGGCATCGCGGCCTGTTCGCTCTCCGACGCGAGCCTGGCACGATCCGGCGCAGTGAGCGCGGCGCGCTCGCGCGCGATCGGCCATTTGAACTTGTCGCAGCCGCTGGGCTCTTCGGCGGCCAGAGCGGAGGTGACGCCGAGCGAGAGCGCGGCGAGGATGGCGAGGGCGCGCATGTCAATCCCATCGTTGGCCGCGCTGTGAATGCGGGGCTTGCGGTCATGTATGAAGAGCGGGATGCGCGTCCCGGGATGCCACGGGCTTACGGCACGGCGGCGAGGACGATCCTAGCGCATTCCGCGGGATAGGAGCCAGTAATGACTCTGTCATCCCGGGGCGCGCGCAGCGCGAGCCCGGGATCCATAGCCACATGAAGGAGTTTGGCGAAGACTCGTGGTTATCAGCGCGCCCCGCATTTCTCTCCGGGAGTATGGGTCCCGGGCTCGCTTCGCGCCCCGGGACGACACCGATCGGGAGGAGACAGCGTTCGCTACGGCTTCGCGTCGCTCGCGTGCAGCACGACCTTGCAGGCGGCCGGCATCTGCGCCAGCGTCATCGGCGGCTTCGGCTTGGGCGGTTCCGGTGGCGGCTTCGGGTGCAGCACACCGTCGCTGAACCAATAGGCGAGATCGGCCGGCTTGCAGCCCTCGTCCTCGGATTGCGACGGCTGGCCCTCGCATTCGCCCGCGCCCGCCGGGCAGTGCATGCGGATGTGGAAATGATAGTCGTGGCCCCACCACGGCCGGATCTTCGACAGCCAGGCGCGGTCGCCCTTGGCTTCGCGGCAGAGCGCCTTCTTGATCGCGGCATTGACGAAAATGCGCTGCACCG
>Ga0102590_1002015_pt1 | contig 26239 bp, 17 predicted proteins | sample AraplaMF_Col_mMF_FD_76859 | JGI IMG/M metagenome (GOLD analysis project Ga0102590, IMG submission 76859) | Arabidopsis root microbial communities from the University of North Carolina, USA - plate scrape MF_Col_mMF | ecosystem: Host-associated > Plants > Roots > Endosphere | place: USA... | reverse complement strand
TCCCTCCTGCATGGTCTTCGGAACCACCACGGGTACCGTCGGCTCCGCCGTCCGACGCGTCGTTCGACGTGGGCGTGTTCGGGCCGAAGGTGTTCCTGATCCAGTTCCCGGAGCCCGCGGCTCCCGCGCTGAGCGTGTTCTCGACCTTGCCGCTGATGCCCGCGCCGAGGAAGGTGTCCCAACTGGTCGACCAGTTCCCCGTGAACAGGCCGCTGCCGAGGAACTCGGCGGCGGCCTCCGAACCCCCCTCCACGACGAAGTCGCGACCGTCCCGGCCGAGGTCCCGCGCCACCTTGTCCGGCGAAAAGTGGGAGTTCTTGCCGCCGAGGTCACGGACGTCGTTCTTGCCGACCTTCGAGACCACGTCGTTGGCGAAGTCCTTGTCGAAGCCCTTCCCGAAGGGGTTGTTCTTGAAGAACTTGCTGATGACATTCCCGACGTTCGAGAACGCGCCGTGGAAGATCGAGGCGAAGGCGCCGAAGGCGCCGTCCTGCGCGATCTGGGCCCAGTCGAAGCCCTTGGGACGGCGCCCCTCCGGTCCTGCGACCATCATGGCGAGCCGGACCGCGAAGGTCATGAACGCCTCTTCGAACGCCTCGCTCAGGGTGGGCATCAGATGCGTCCGCTTGAGCAGCGTGTCCATGACAGTGAGGATCACCACGCGGCTGCGGGCCCTGGCGACGGCCGCGTCACCGGCGGAGGAGCCGCCGCTGAAGATGGACATCACCAGGATGATGGCGAGTTCGATGAGCAGCCGGATCAGCTCGGCGATGATCTGCCACTTCGACTCGGTGATGTTCATCGACGTCTGGACGCGCCCCTGCGCGATCTCGTCCAGTTGGTCGGCGAACTCCTTGAGGTAGTTCGTCCCGCCGTCGTTGACGAACAGGTTCATCGCCCGCACGTAGTCGTTCCCGACCCGGGGCGGCAGCGCCCTGCCCGTGCCGACGACGGACTGCTCGATGATGTCGGACAGTTCCAGGACACGCTTGCCGAGCCGCTTGTACGGCAGATGGCTGGCGTAGGCCTGGTCCTCGTTCGCCTGGAGCAGGCGTTCGCCGATCAGGACGAACAGCAGGTTGTTGAGCTGGGGCGAAGCCTCGATCGCCATGGAGGCTCAGTGCCTTCCACCCGTGGTGTTCCCCCGGCCGGACGACTCGTGGATGGCGTCGAGGTTCCCGCCCTGGGTGGTGAGGATGTTCTTCAGGTTGGCCGTCGTGCCGTCGGCGACGGAGACGACGGCATCGGCCAGTGCCTGCCCGGTGTCGCTCGTGCTCTCGCGCTCCTTGTGCTCCTGCGGGACGACCTCCTTGGCGAAGCTGTCACTGGTGCCCGGCCAGTCCCGGGTCAGGTTCACCTCGTTCACGAAGTCCCTCATCATCTCCCGGGCGATGGAGCTGATCTGGTCGATCTGCCGTACCCCGCCCTGGATGCGGGCAGGGTCGGCGAAGTAGGAGTTCTCGTCAGCCATGGTTCGCCTCGTCCTCCGCGTCCTCGTCGATCTCGTCCCGCAGTCGGCGGTCGCCGCCGCGGCCCGTGGCGGTCTCCGGCTCCTCCAGCACCCCGGGCCCGAAGATCCGCGCCCAGTCGACGTCGACCCCCGTGAGCTCCGGCACCGTGGTGCTGGGTTCGGTGAAGGGCTTGAACGTCTCCATCACACGGCGGGACATCTGCGTACGGGCCTGCCCGGCGGACTCCAGCACGCTGGCGGCGAGTTCGGCCGCGGCCATGGTGCGGTACTTGCCGTCCAGGAACCTCAGTCCGGTCAGCTCGCCCTGCGGGCCGACGGTGACCTCCACCGCACGGTCCCGGGACCGCACGGTGACCGTCGCATTCCGCAGGTCCTCCTCCGCGCGCGCCACGCCGGCCTGCACGGTCTCCAACTCGGCCATCGCCTCGGCCAGGCGCTGCTGCACCGACAGGGGCTCGGCCGGCTCCCTGCGGCCGGCGCCCCCCGCGTCCCGCGTCCCCGTCATCGGCCGATCACCGCCGGGGCGCCGCCCTCGTCGGTGCCCCAGACGTCCTCGTCCTCGGGCACCCAGCTGGACCGCTCGCGGTCACCGCTCTCGGTGGACTGGGCCCCCTGACCCGCCGGGGAACCGCCGCCGCCCATCGGGTAGTACGGCGAACTGGTGGTCGGGGTCGAGCCGCGGGTCAGGACCATCTCCCGCTCCTCCTCTTCCCCGCCCGACGCCGCCCGGGAGACGGTCGGGCGGCGCAGCGAGGCGCCACCGGTCTCGTCCAGCACCTTGCGGACACGCTCGTTGTTCGACTGGTTGCCGGCGCCGCCCATCCCGCCGAGACCGCCCGGGTTGAGCGGGGTGCCGCCGGTGGGCGGGGCGGCGGCGCCGCCCGCGCTGAGGGCCGATCCGCCCGGTGCGCCGAGGGCGCCGCCGGTGAAGGGGGTGCTGTCGTAGTCCTCGAAGGCCAGGTCGTCACCGTGGAGACCGTCGAGGCCCGAGTTCAGGGACCCCGAGTCGAGGGACCCGGAGTGCAGGGACGCGGAGTCGAGGGATCCCGGGTTCAGGCCGCCGGAGTGCAGCGACGACGGAGCGTTGAGACCGTCGAGCCCGTTGAGGCCGCCCGTGGAGTGCAAGTCCGTGAGATGGGAGAGGTCGTCGGCGCCCGAGCCGAGGCCCGCGTTGAGGTCGGTCGTGGTCACCGAGCCGTCGGGATGGATGGTGGTCGCCGCGCCGGTGGCCGGGTCGACCGTGGTGCTCGTCCCGTCCGGGAACTTCGTGGTGAGCGTGCCGTCGGCGTTCAGCGTCGTCGTCGAGCCGTCCGGGTTGGTGAAACTGTCGCCGGCGTTGAGCCGGGAGGTGGTGACCTTGCCGCCGGGAGACGTGGTGGTCATCGTGCCGGTCGCCGGGTTGAACGTGGTGCTGCTGCCGTCCGGGTAGTCCGTGGTCAGCGTGCCGTCGGCATTGAGTCGCGTGGTGGCGCCGCCCGGGTTGGTGAGGGGGTTCCCACCGTCGTTGAGGCCGAGGTGGTTGAGCGGGTTGTTCAGCAGGGGGTTCGGGCCCCCGGGATCGCCGTTGAGGGGCAGCCCCGAGCCGGGCGGCCCGTTGAGGTTGGAGCTCAGACTGTGGAGGTTGTTCCCGAGGTCACCCAGGCTGTTGTTGAGCCCGTCGGTGAAGTTGCCCAGGCCGTTGTTCAGCCCGTCGCCTATGTTCCCGAGCCCGTTGTTGAGGTTGTTGCCGAGGTTGTTGAGGTTGTCTCCGAGGTTGTTGAGACCCTCGTTGAGGTTCTGCTGGTTGTTGTTCAGGATGTCGTTGAGGTTCTGCTGATTCTGGTTGAGCTGGTCCTGGTTGAGCTGGTTCTGCTCCTGCTGGTAGGACTCCGACAGGGACGTGGTGTCCTTGGTCTTCAGCGGGTCCTCGAACTCGGTCCCCGCGTCGATCCAGTTGCCGTTGAGCGTCGACAGGGACTGAGTGGCGACCGGCACCAACTGCTGGTTGACATAGTTGTTCCAGCGCGTGACCGCGGCCTCGCCGAGCTTCTTCCAGGACTGGATGTCGTTGAGGTTGCCGTAGACCGGGTGGTTCTCCAGGAACCCCGCCCGCGTCGAGTAGCTGGTGACCGTCGTCTCGCCGCCGTAGGAGGTGGTCTCGTCGATGTAGGGCACGTTGTTGGTCAGCACCCACGAGGACAGGTCGTCCAGGAGTTCCAGCACCGACCGGTGCGGATCGTGCTCCCGGGAGTTCGCCCATGTGGTCCAGGCGTTCTGCAGGTTGGTGATCTCCGTGACCAGCTGCTGCTGGGCCATCGCCAGGGTGTCGCCGAACTTCGACTTGGGGGAGACGCCGTTCACCGTGGTGTGGGCGGAGTGGTAGTCGGCACCGCCGAGCTGTTCCACATAACTGTCGTAGTTCTTGCGCAGCTGATGGACCAGGTGCCAGAAGACGCCCGCCGCCTGGCCCTTCCACGACGCCTGCTCGCTGCCGAGCGAGGTCTCCCACTGCTCGAGTATCTTCGCGTGGTCGATGAAGAACTTGGCCGCACGGTCGAAGGCGAGAGCGGTCCGCTCGAACGAGTTCAGATCCACCGCCTCGGCGTCCGCCACCGGCAGCCCGGAGTACGCGAACCCGCGGGTCGTGTGGTCCGCGAGCAGCTTGTCGAGCGCGGCCTTGGCGCCACTGACGTACTGCGACATGGGCCCCGAGTCCCACTGGTCGCCGTAGTGGCCGGTGAACGCGCCGCCCGAGGTCATCTCACCTGCGTCAAGCAGCCGCGCCCTGCTGTTGGAGTCGACCGGCACGCCGATCAGGACGATCCTCGCCCGGTGCATCTCGACGCCGCTGTGGGCCCCGTCCCCGCCCGCGGTGTAGAAGACGAGGTCGTAGTCCTCGCCGTCGTGCTTCATCCAGCCGCTGATGGCCGAGTAGTCCTCGGCGGTCACCGCCCTGACGCCCATGGACTGGATGTCCATGCGGAAGAGCGGGATGCCCTCCTTGCTCTTGAGCTTGTCGAACAGCGTCTTCCGGCTGGGCATGGGGAAGCCGGTGTAGAGGGTGACGGCCTTGCCCCAGTAGTCGTCGGCGTCGTTGGTGGCTGGCATCGCTCGAGGCTCCGCGGAGGTGGGGGGACGGTGGGCGGGCGCCGCCCGGCAGAGGCCGGGTGGCTAGTTTGTGTTGCTCTGCGAACCACCCGTGTCGCTCAGGTCGCTGTCGACGTCGGAGAAGATGTCGAGCAGTTTCTCCCCGTCGATCGACGTCAGGCTGCTGCCCTGGGTCTTCAGCAGCGTCCTGATGGTTTCCCGTACGTCGGAGTCGATGTCCTTGAAGAGGGTCCGCTGCGCCGCGAAGATGTCGTCGACGGACTGGGCCTCGTCCTTCACCTTGGAGATCAGGCTGGCGCCGTGCACGTCGTCGGTGCCGGCCATGAGCCCGATGGCCAGGAAGGGGTTCTCCTGGAGGGTGTCGGGCGTGTTGCGACCGTCCAGAAGGCTCTTGAGCGCCTGTGCGCCCGCGGGATCGTCCTTGCGGATCTGCTCCAGCGCGGTGATGAAATCGGCCACGTCCCCGTCGAGGAACGCCTGGAGTCCCCGGGAATCCAGATGTGTCAGGTCCGCCATGGCATCCTCCTGCTCTGCGTGCTGCTGATGTGCCGGGTCCGCCGTCGCGACGCTGCGGCCGGACGGCGAACGGCGGGGTGTCGGAACGTGGGGTGGCTCAGCGGCCGATCTGGACCTCGGACCACATCTGCGACAGCGAGTTCTCGCTGTACTTGTAGTTGCCGGAGATGTCCGTCAGGAGGCTCGCGTGCGAGTTCAGCAGCTGCTCCATGTTCTTGACCGCCTGGTCCCAGGCCGCCTGCTTCTGCGTGTAGACCTCGGCGTCCGAGCCGTACCAGGTCTTCTTCAGCTCGCTCAGTTCCGCCTCGAGCGAGGACAGCGTGGTCGCGATGGCCCTGGTCTGCTGGACCATGTCGTCGGCCGCGTTCTCCATGTGGCGGTAGTCGACGTAGATGTAGCCGTCGGTCAGGTTGTCGGACATGGGGGGTCTCGTCTCGGTCGTCGGTGCAGGGAGGTGGTGCGGGGCCGGGTCAGGACCCGGTGAGCTGGTGGAAGACCGCGTCGGAGGAGTTGTACGCCTGGTTGATCGCGTCGTTGGAGGAGCCCTGCGTCTTGCCGTGCTCCACCAGGCTCGTGTTGAGCTTGTCGACCATGTCTTCCAGGTTCCGCAGGATGACGTTGACCTGTTCGTCCCACTGCTGCAGGAGCTGTCCGTACTGGCCGCCGTCGCTGCCCTGGTAACCGCTGGACAGGGTGGCGCGGGTGCCGTCCACGTCCTGCCGCGACTTCATGATTCCGGAGAAGGCCGACTCCAGAGCCTGGATGCCGTTCCGGGTGGCCTGTTCGCTTGACTGCTGGCCATCGCCTGCCATGGTTCGCCTTTCCGTCGAACGAATGATCTGCTTCTGGTGAGATTAGAGTTGCTTCAGGTAGTGGAGCAACGCGCCGCGAAAATGTGTTCCTTGCGCATGTCGTTGTTCAACTTCCTTAACGTCCCGGCAATGTGGCGGTCAGAGAACCCCCGGCCGTAGTGCCGAGTCCACCGAGCGCCGCGCCGAGGCGACCGCCCGGCGTCTCGCCGGGGCGATCACCGCCCGGCGCGCAGCCCGGCGGTGTGGTCACCGCGCCGGTCCCGCCGACGGCCGCCTGCTGACTGAGGTCCGGGCCCGAGGGCAGCATCGACAGCAGGGGCGAGGGCAGCGCCTCCACATCACCCTGCGCGTACCCGAGGGACTGCAGCGCCGCCGCCGTCGGCACGCGGTACTTCACCCCGTTGTCCGCGACCAGGTACGTCGTGTCGCCGACCGTCGCGCCGTTCCCGCCGAGCGCCCGTACCAGCACACCGTGGCCCGGACGTACGACGGTGGCGTCCACCCGCACACAGGCCGCCGTCACCTGCTGCGAGTCCGCCTGGACGACCGGGGCGAGCGAGCCCGCGGGCACCAGCACCGTGGTGACCCGGGTACCGCCGTCACCGGGCTGCACCCTGGCACAGGCCGACGAGCCCTCCGGCACGTCGACCGCGCGCGGCGGGGAGTCCGGGAGGCCCGCCGAGGCAGGGGAGCGCCCCTCGCTGCCCGGCGCGGCGTGCTCCTTGAGCGCCGCCGCACCGATGACGGCGGACGTGGGCGCCGCCCCGCCGTAGGCCTCCTCGCGGGTGGCCGGGTCACCGAGCACGAGCGCGGCACCGGTGTCGGTCAGCGGCACCAGGCCCTCGCTGCGCAGCAGGTAGTACTGGGAGTCGGAGCCGGGCACCCGCACCTGGAACACCTGGCCCACCTTGCTCTCCCGGCCGCCCAGCGACGGCCCCGAGGAGCCGCGGCCGGGCACCGCGGGCGCTGCCAGGTCGGGTCCGGAGACCAGGGCGTCTAGGAAGGCCGCGGACACCGGGCGCGGGGTCACCGATCCGTAGCCGAGGGACACGGCGGCGCCCGACGTCTTGTCGAGCCGCAGCCGGCTGCCCCGCCACACCAGGTACGTCGCCCTGTCGGGCCCCGTCACCACGAAGCCCCGGTCCGCGCCCACCCCGGTGCCGTCCGTGGGGGCGCCGGCGACCAGCGTGGTCAGCGCGGCCGTGCCCGTGCCCGCCGTGCTGTCCACGGTGGCGACGACCGAACAGACCTGCCAGGGGCCGCCGTCCAGGTCACCTGCCTCCGGTACGGAGTCCGGGGCACCCGGGATGCCGACGGGTGCGCCGACCGGGGTGTCGCGCAGCGAGGCGGTGCGCACATCGGTCGTCTTGAGGTCGGAGCCGCCGATCAGCAGTGCCGAGGCATAGTTGCGGACCGGCCTGAGGCGGCCGTCCACGTACAGGAACCGGCCCCCGGTCTCCTTGTTGACGATGAGACTGTTCGAGGTGCGCCAGGAGTCGTTGCCCCCGGGGTTGATCAGCCCGTAGACCACGGCGGCCGCCGAGATCACCACGGCGATGACGGTGCCGATGACAACGCCGCGTGTGGTGCGCCCGAGTGGGCTCTCCGGGGCGTCCGGGTCGGCCAGCAACATGCCGGAGGTCAGCCGGCTCATGACGAAGGCGTGCGCCTGCACCTGGTCGCGCTTGGACTGCATGGTGCCTCTCGATCCCCTCTGGTCCGCCGGTCAGCCGTTGATCGCGCGCAGGGCGCCGAAGACGCCGAGCACCCACAGCGTCAGCGGCAACAGGCCGATCGCCAGCAGGGAATGGAACAGTTCGGCGGCGCGGCCCCAGTACGGTGCCATGCGCCGGCCAGGGATCGTCCAGGACGCGATCGCCAGTACGGCGGCGAGGGCGAGCAGCCCCGCGACGAGGGTGGGCCGCTCGGCGGCGTCCAATGTGGCGGCGGTCTGAACGGCCAGCAGGAACACGCCCCAGGCGCCCGGTACCACCAGCGTGAGCCGCTGCCCGGCGTTGACCATGCCCCGCCCGTGCAGCAGCAGAAGCAGCGACAGGGCGAGCGCGGTGAGCGCCTCGGGCAGGCTGGGCCGCCGGGCGAGCGCGACCAGGCAGCCCGCGCAGACGACACCGGTCGCCCCGTACAGCGCGGTCATCCAGCCGCTCGCCAGTTCCGTGCGGGTGGCGACGTCCGAGCCGCGGTAGGGCTCGATGCCCTCCTGGAGCTGCTGGGGGCTCGTCGGCAGCGCGGGCATCCGCATGCCCGACAGCCGGAAGGACAGGGCCGGCACAAAACCGCCGAAGAGCACGACGACCGCCGCGACCGCCGCCGCGGCCGCGTCGACGGACAGATCCAGCACGCTCATCAGGACGCCCGCGACCGCGGCGGCGACCGCCACCACGGCACCGGCGAGGAAGAACGGGGTGTACACCGCCACCGCCGCCAGGGCGAGCACCGCGCCACCGGCTCCCGCGGCGCCCGCGGCCAGCAGCCGGGCGCCGAGCACATGGTGGGCGTCGGGGCCCGCTATCTCGCCGCCCGGCAGCAGCCAGCCGGCCAGCGCCAGGCTGGGTGCGGCCAGGAACCCGAGCGTCGCCCCGCCCGCCGCGTCGCCCACCGCGCGCCCGGCGGAGGCGGCACCGGCGAGCAGCAGCAGACCGGCCACGCCAGCCGTGACGGCCCGGGCCGCGGCCGGGCCGGCGGGCCAGGCCAGGACCCCCAGGCCGGTCAGTACGGTGACGACGACCAGGGCGCGCAGCAGACGGCGGCTCGACTCGGTGCTCCAGCCGTGCAACGTGTCCCGGGTGACACCGGCGATGCCGTCGACCAGATCGTCCAGACGCACCTCGGGCAGTGCCTCGGTGTGCGGGCGCAGATGGAGGACCTCGCCGTCCTTGAGGTCCAGGGTCTCCAGTGTGCCCTCCTCGTCCAGCGGGCGGCCGCCGGGGCGTTGCAGCACCCAGCCGCCGTGGTCGAGGCCGCTCTCCTCCAGTTCCTCGCCCGCGTACTGCAGCAGGATCGGAAGGAGATCGGCGACGGGGACGTCGGCGGGCACCGCGAGGTCGAGCACTTTGGCGGGGGCACGGACGGTGAGGCGGCACAGACCGGCCACCGAGCTGTCAGTCATGAAAGGGGGCCACGCTTCCCGGGAGGCATCCGAGACGACTTGGACGTACGTGTGTTGCCCATGCAGACTACTGGGGCCGCCGTGGTGGCTGTGAACTGCCCGGGGGTCATCCGCTGGTCGCCTGCCCGATCGGGCACACCTTCCGCACACGGCATCGCCGTTTAAGGAGCCGGTTCGTTGAGCGTTGTCCTGTTCCGCCGTCCCGCCCGCCGCCGCGGGCCTCAGATGCCGCAGGGAGAGCTGAACCTCCAGGAGCCACCCACGCTTCCGGAGACGGTGCCGGACAACGCGGCCGTGTGGACCTATCTGCCCATGGCGATGATGTCCGTCTCCATGATGCTGATCTTCGTCAGGCCCGGCGCCTCGGCCAGCGTCTTCACCTACATGGCGCTCGGCATGATGGTGCTGGCCGCGGGGGCCATGATGGTCGGGCAGGTGATGCGCAAGGGGAGTGACCGCAAACAGCGGCTGCGTGGCGAACGGCGTGACTATTTGCGCTACTTGTCCCAGACCCGCCGCAAAGTTCATCGGGCCGTGATCGAACAGCAACACGCGCTGGCCTGGCGCCACCCCGCACCGACGGCCCTGCGCTCGATGGTGCGCACCACCCGGCTGTGGGAGCGCCGGCCCAAGGACGACGACTTCGCCGAGGTCCGTATCGCCGTGGGCGACCAGCAGTTGGGGATGCGGCTGACCCCCTTGTCCACCAAGCCGGTGGAGGACCTCGACCCGCTCTCGGCGCATGCGCTGCGTCGGTTCGTACGGGCCTACAGCACCGTCCCGGACCAGCCGATCGCGCTCTACCTGCGGTCCTGGGCCCGGGTGCTGCTGCGCGGCGACGAGAAGGCCGTACGGTCCGCGGTGCGCGCCGCGCTGTGCCAACTGGCGCTCTTCCACCCGCCGGAGGAACTGTGGATCGCGCTGTGTGTCGCGGACGAGCGGCGGGCGGAGTGGGAGTGGGTCAAGTGGCTGCCGCACAATCTGCATCCGCAGGAGCAGGACGGTGCAGGACCCGCCCGTATGGTGGCGTCGGCCTTCAACGACCTGGAGGACCTGCTCGGTGCGGAGTTCACCGAACGTCCCGTCTTCGACCCCGACGCGCTGCCGGGCCGTGACGAGCCGTTCACCGTGATCGTGGTGGACGGTGTCACCGTGCCCGCGGGGCATCGACTGGACGGACCCGGATTCCGCAACACCGTCGTCGTCGACCTCTCGGGCGCCCTGCGCTGGCGTCCGGGCCGCACCACGCTGCGGCTCGACGTACGGTCCGACTCGCTGCGCCTCGTGCGCACCGACAGCAGCCGCAAGGAGCAGACCACGACGCTGGGCCGGCCCGACGGGGTCGGACCCAAGGGTGCCGAGGCACTGGCCAGGATGCTGGCGCCGTACCGGATGAGCCTGACCGCCGAGACCGCGGAGCCGCTGGCCACGGACGTGGAACTGACCACCCTGCTGGGCATCCCCGATCTGCACCGCCACGATCCGGAGACGCTGTGGCGGCGCAGCACCGGCGCGGCCCGGCTGCGTGTGCCGGTCGCCGTCGGTGCCGACGGCGCGCCCGTCGAACTGGACATCAAGGAGTCCGCGCAGGGCGGTATGGGGCCTCACGGCATGCTGATCGGGGCGACCGGCTCCGGCAAGAGCGAGCTGCTGCGCACCCTGGTCCTCGGCCTCGCCCTCACCAACTCCTCCGAGACCCTCAACTTCGTCCTGGTCGACTTCAAGGGCGGCGCGACCTTCCTCGGCCTGGACGAACTTCCGCACACCTCGGCGGTGATCACCAACCTGGCGGACGAGGTCGCCCTCGTGGAGCGCATGCAGGACGCCCTGCACGGTGAGCTGATACGTCGTCAGGAGCTGCTGCGGGCGGCGGGCAACTACACCTCGGCGCTGGAGTACGAGAAGGCGCGGGCGGCCGGGGCCGCGCTCGACCCGCTGCCGAGCCTGTTCGTGGTCGTCGACGAGTTCAGCGAACTGCTCGCCGCGCACCGCGAGTTCATGGACCTGTTCGTCATGATCGGCCGTCTCGGACGGTCCCTCGGAGTGCATCTGCTGCTGGCCTCGCAGCGCCTGGACGAAGGGCGCATGCACCAGCTGGAGAGCCATCTGTCGTACCGCATCGGCCTGCGCACCTTCTCGGCGATGGAGAGCCGTGGTGTGCTCGGTGTGCCGGACGCCTACCAGCTGCCCTCGCAGCCCGGCTCGGGCTTCCTGAAGAGTGGTGTCGAGGCGCTCACCCGGTTCCGGGCCGCCTATGTCTCCGGGGCCTATCGCTGCAGGCGGGGCGCCGCAGCCCAGGCGCGGGTGGCCAGTCAGGTGGTGCCGTGGACGGCCGGCTGGGTCGTTCCGCGCACCCCCGCCCAACTGCCCGATCCGGAACCCTCGGCGGACGAGGCCGACGAGAGCGGCCCCTCGCTGCTGTCGGTCGCCCTGGACCGGCTGCGTGCCTCCGGACCTCCGGCCCATGAGGTGTGGCTGCCGCCGCTGGACCTGCCGCCCACCCTGGGCGCGCTGCTGCCCGGCCTCGCCCCGGACGCCGAACGCGGACTGACCTCGCAGCGGTGGCCGGGAACCGGGCGGCTGCGGGTACCGGTCGGCCTGGTGGACATGCCGTTCGAGCAGCGACGCGACCCGCTCGTCGTGGACCTCGCGGGCAGCGGCGGCCACATCGGCGTCGCGGGTGGCTCGCAGAGCGGCAAGTCGACCGTGCTGCGTACGCTGATCGCCGCGCTCGCGCTCACCCACACCCCGCTCGAGGTGCAGTTCTACTGCCTCGACTTCGGCGGCGGAACGCTCTCCGCGCTCGCCGGACTGCCGCATGTCGGCGGGGTCGCGGCCCGGTTGGACAGCGAACGGATCACCCGTACGGTGGCCGAGGTCACCGCGGTGCTCAACCACCGCGAGCAGTTCTTCCTCGACCACAACATCGACTCGATGGCGACCTACCGCAGGCGGCGGGCGGCCGGCGAGTTCCCCGACGAACCGCACGGTGACGTCTTCCTCGTGGTGGACGGCTGGTCCACGGTCCGCCAGGACTTCGACACCCTCGTCCCCACCCTCAACCAGATCGCCGCGCGCGGCCTGAACTACGGCATCCACCTGGTCGTCGCCGCAGCCCGCTGGATGGAGCTGTCCGCCCAGGTGCGCGACCAGATCGCCACCCGGCTCGAACTGCGGCTCGGCGACACGATGGACTCGGTGGTCGACGTACGCAAGGCCGCCACCGTGCCGCGCACACCGGGCCGCGGTCTGACGACCGACACCAAGCTGCACTTCCTTTCCGCCCTGCCGCGCATCGACGGCAAGGACAGCGCCGAGGACCTCACCGACGGGGTGGCCCAGCTCGTGGAGAGCGTGGCCAAGGCGTGGCAAGGGCCCGCCGCCCCGCCGGTGCGGATGCTGCCGCACCGGCTCCCGGTCGCCGAACTGCCGACGCCGGAGGTGGTGGAGGGGCTGCGGATCCCGCTCGGCCTCGACGAGGAGACGCTGTCCCCGGTGTGGCACGACTTCAGCCGTACTCCGCACCTTATGGCCATCGGTGACACCGAGAGCGGCAAGACCAACCTGCTGCGGGTGGTCGCCGAATCCATCACGACCCGCTACACCCCGGCCGAGGCCCGCATTCTGGTCGTTGACTACCGGCGCGAGCTGGTCGAGGCGGTGCCGGAGGAGTACCGCCTCGGCCACGCCGTCTCGGTCGACGGTCTGCGCGAGCTGGTGGGCGGTTCGGCGCGGGCCATCAAGACGCGGCTGCCCGGTCCCGACATCACCCCGGCCCGGATGCGGCAGGCGGACTGGTGGACGGGCCCGCGGCTGTTCGTCCTCGTCGACGACTACGACATGGTCGGCGGCAGCAACGCCTTCGACCATCCCTTCGCGCCGCTCTTCGACCATCTGGCCCTGGGCCACGAGGTGGGGCTCCATCTGGTGGTCGTCCGCTCGGCCACGGGCGCGGGCCGTGGCCTGAACGACCAGCTGCTGCGCCGGCTCGACGAGGTCAACACCCCCGGGCTGCTGATGTCCTGCCCGCCGTCGGAGGGCTATGTCTTCGGCACCATCAAGCCGCGCAACCTGCCGCCGGGTCGAGCGCAGCACATCACCCGCCGCAAGCCGACCCTGATCCAGACGGCCCTCGTGGGGGAGTGACCCCGAGGGCCCCGAACGGCCACGGCCGTCGGGGCCCTCCACCGTGGACGCCGGCCGTCCGCCGTACGGGGCGGCCTGCCGCGGGACGTTTCCACGGTGGGCCGGGCTGCTCAGGCGGTGGTTCGCCGGTGGTTGTGCCGGGGCGGCGGGCTGTCGCGGGTCGGATGCCGGTCGGGGTTCGGCGGCGGGAATGGCCGCCGCGGCCCGTGCGACCCGTAGGAACCAGTCCTGCGCGAGCCGCCGTGAGCGGAAGTTTCGCCGGGCCGCCCACGGTTGTGGGCGTGCCGCGCGGTCCGGGGTGGGGTCAGCGGCGGGCCGGGCGCCAGTTGCGGGCCCGGCCGCGCGGAATGACGACCGAGGCCCAGACGACCAGCAGGACGACTCCCGCTCCCGCCGCCGCGAGCACGACCGCACGGTGGGTCGCGCGTTCACCGGCCGCGTCGGAGTGGAGACGGACCGCCGGGGCCGGATGGGCCCGTGCGGCCCCGGCGGCCGGCTCCCGCACGGAGGTGAGGGCCGCGTAGGGGTCGAGGCGCGGCACGTCCGCCGGATAGGCCGTGGCCGTCAACTGCCGGGCGACCTGTGCCGCCGTGAGGTCGGGATGGGCGGCACGGACGATCGCCGCCGTACCGGCGACGTAGGCCGCGGCGAGCGACGCACCGGAGCCGATGAAGTGTCCCGTCCCCTTGGGGCCGGGGCCCACGACTCCGTCGCCCGGCGCGGCGAGGTCGGCGGAGCGAGGGGTGTAGGCACCGTCGGGGCGCTTGCCGGCGACGTCGACGTCGAGCACGGACAGCACGCCCTGCTGGGCGGCCGGCCAGTAGTCCTGGGGCGGCGGTGCGGAGGAGGAGGCGGCGGTCGTGGGCGCGTCGGGCACCGCGGCGGCCACGATCAGGGCGTCCCGGTCGGCGGTATGACGCACGGCCGAGGTCAGGGCGTCGGAGCCCTGCACGAGGGCGGGGGACACCTCGACGATCCGGGCCCCGGCGTCCACCGCGGCACGGATGCCCGCCGCCACACCGGCGGCGGTGGCGACACCGTGCTCGTCCGTGCCCCGGACGCCGAGGACGCGTGCCCCCTGGGCCACCCCCGCGAAACGCACACCCTTCGCCGGGGCGGAGGCGATGATCCCGGCGACGAAACTGCCGTGCCCCACGCAGTCCACGCCCGCGCCGCCGACCGCCGTGACACGGCCCTTCAGGGTCGGCGCCTGCTGCGAGACCCCGGTGTCGACGACCGCGACCGTCACGCCCGCACCGCTTCCCCGCTGCCGGACGCCGGACAGGCCCAGGGAGTGCTGTTCCCACGGCACCGCGGAGGCCACCGCGCTCGACGCACCCGCGCAGGCGGCGCCGTCGGAGAGCCGCGACTTCAGCACCGGCAGCCTTACGGTGGTGCCCGCCGCGAAGGCCACGGGGGATGTCGTCCCCAGTGCCGTCACCGTTGTGAGGACCAGCGGTATCAGCGCTCGCAGGGAGCGGGGGAGGCGACGCATGGCACGCATACTAGAGCGTGTCGTGGAAGCCCTCGGCTCCGCGGACCCCTCGTAGGCCGCCGCTGTTCGGCACCCGGCGGATCGCCGCGCCGTCCCCTCCGCCATCACGACCCAACTCCGCTCGTGCAAGCGGGAGTTGATGTGGAAGGCTGTCGTCGGCCGTACACGGGCGAGGCCGTGGGGCCGTCGAGAGGAGCATGGTGTGGGACAGGACGGCTTGCGCACGGACGAGATCGACACGAGCAGGGCGCACCCCGCGCGGATCTACGACTATCTGCTGGGCGGCAAGGACCACTTCGAAGTGGACCGTCAGGCCGGCGAGGCACTCGTCGCCGCCGCACCCGAGGTCCGGGCCGGCCTGCGGGCCAACCGCTCCTTCCTGCAGCGCGCCGTCCGCCATGTGACCGGAACAGGGGTCCGCCAGATCCTCGACATCGGGTGCGGACTGCCCACCTCACCCGATGTCCACGAGATCGCCCTGCGGCCGGCACCGGACGTGCGCGTCGTCCACGTCGACAACGACCCCATCGTGAAGGCACAGGGAGACGCGTTGCTCAGCCGCTCGGGGGCGACCGGGATCGTGCTCGCCGACCTGCGCGACCCCCTGGCCGTCGTGGGCCACCCCGAGGTCCGCCGGGTCATCGACTTCGACGAGCCGGTCGCCCTGCTTCTCGGGGCCGTACTGCACTTCATCACGGACGCCGAGAACCCCGCGCAGATCGTCACAACCCTGCGCGACGCGCTCCCGGCCGGAAGTTTCCTGGTGCTCTCCCACGCCACGGGCGACTTCGCCGACCGCACCAAGGCGCAGTCGGTCTACAACGGGGCCACGGCCACCCTGAACCTGAGGTCCCGCGTCGAGGTCGAGCGGTTCTTCGCCGGTTTCGACCTGCTCGAGCCGGGCCTGGCCCAGATCCCGTTCTGGCGCCCGGACGGCCCGCCGCCGGCAGGGTCCGAGGTGATCGGCTTCTACGGGGGCGTGGGCCGCAGGACCGGCTGAACCGCCGTTCGCCGCCCCGCGGGTCACGGGCCCGCCCGCGGGGACAAGGTCCGGGAGGGGCGCGTGAGGAGCGGGTTGTGACCGCTCGGCGGATCGGGACAGTCTGTGCGCATGGAGTTCTTCTGCTACCACCGCGACCGGCCCGGTTCCGTCGCGCTGCGCGACGAGCTGCTGGAAGAGCACTGGTCCTACATGGACCGGTTCGCCGCCCAGTTGATCGCTCGCGGCCCCACCTTCGCCGACGACGGTGAGACGCCCACCGGGAGCGTGCACATCGTCGACCTGCCCGATCCCGCGGCCGCGTGTGCGTTCGCCTTCGACGAGCCCAACCACCAGGCCGGTGTGTACCGGGACGTGCTGTTGCGCCGGTGGCGCAACCTGCTGGGTCGCACCATGTGGGACTTCCCCGGTGGGCGCACCGGCGGCGACCGCTACCTGGTGCTCGGTCTCGGCTCGGGTCCGGCCGCCGATCTCGACGTACCCTCCGACCGGGACGGGCTGGTCGCGTACGGTCCCCTGCTGTCCGACGACGCCGCCACCTGGCTGGGCACGGCGGTGCTGCTCCGGGCCCCGGACCCGGACACGGCACGTGCCGTCCTCACCCCGGAGCACTACGCCGGCATCGAGGTCCACGAATGGGAGTTCGGCGGACGGAGGTGACGGGTCGGGACGTACCGGGCCGACGGTGCCGGGCCCACGACGGCCCGGCACCGCAGCCGGACACCGTCCGTCACACGACGGGCTCCTGCCGGGGCACGTCGCCGGGCACCAGCAGACGCAGGTCCTCGATGCCCGGCGCCGCCATCGTGCTCAGCCTGCCGGCCTGACGGGTCATCATGCTCTCCAGGACCTGGCGGGCGAGCCGCGCGTTGCCGAACGAGCGGTCACGCGGCAGCGAGTCGAAGTACTTGCGCAGCACCTGGCCCGTGCCCGGCCCGCATTCGTATCCCGCCGAGGTGGCGTGCTGGCGCACGATGGTCACCAGCTCGTCCGAGGAGTAGTCCGGGAACTCCACCCGCCGCGAGAAGCGGGACGACAGACCGGGGTTGGAGGACAGGAAGCGCTCCATCTCCTCCGTGTAGCCGGCGACGATCACCACGACCTCGTCGCGGTGGTCCTCCATGAGCTTGAGCAGCGTGTCCACCGCCTCCCGCCCGAAGTCGGAGCCCGCGGACGGCCCCGACGGCGTCAGGGTGTAGGCCTCGTCGACGAACAGCACACCGCCCAGGGCGCGTTCGAAGACCTCGCGGGTGAGCTGCGCGGTGTGACCGATGTACCGGCCCACCAGGTCCGCACGGGACACCTCCACCAGCTGTCCGCGCGGCAGTACGCCCAGGGAGACGAGGAGTTCGCCGTAGAGCCGTGCGACGGTGGTCTTGCCCGTGCCGGGCGGCCCGGTGAAGACCAGGTGGTGGCTGATGCGCGGCACCGGAAGCCCAGCGGCCTCGCGCTGGCGCGCGGTGGACAGCAGGTTGACCAGGTCGGTGACGTCCCGCTTGACGGCGGCCAGGCCCACGAGGTCGCCCAGCCGGGCCAGCGGGTCGCTCTCCTGCCCCGCGGCGGACTCGCCCGACACGGCCGCGGCGACCTCCTCACCGAGGTCCTCCGCCACGAGCAGCGTCAGGTCCCGTTCGCCGACGTCCGACAGCGACGCCAGCCGGAACGCCTGCCGGTCCACCATCTCCTCGAACACCTGCCGGGCCGCCCGGCCGTTGCCGAACGTGGCGTCCTTCGGCATGCGCTCGAAGTGCAGCGCGAGCGCCTTGCGCGCGGTGTCGTCCAGCTCGTACTGGTGGCGGGCGCACATGCTCTCCACGATCGCCACCAGCTCCGGCACCGCGTAGTTCTCGAACTCGACGGTGCGCGAGAAACGCGACGCAAGACCGGGGTTGGAGGCAAGGAACGCCTCCATCTCGGCGGAATACCCCGCCGCCACCACGACGATGTCCTCGCGGTGGTCCTCCATCAGCTTCAGCAGCGTGTCCACGGCCTCCCGGCCGAAGTCGGCGCCCGAACTGCGTCCGTCGGACAGCAGGGTGTAGGCCTCGTCGATGAAGAGCACGCCGCCGAGCGCCTTGGTGAAGGTCTCGGTGGTCTTGATCGCGGTGCCGCCCACGATCTGGGCGACCAGGTCGGCACGGGAGACCTCGACCAGATGTCCCGAGCGCAGTGCGCCCAGTTCGGCGAGGATGGTGCCGTACAGGCGTGCGACGGTCGTCTTACCGGTGCCGGGCGGGCCGGCGAAGACGAGGTGGCGGCTCATCGGCGGCGCGGACATGCCGAGCCGGGCCCGGCGCTGGGCGAGCTGGGTGAGATTGACGAGTGTGCGGACCTGGTGCTTGACGTTCTCCAGGCCGATGAGGCCGTCGAGCGCCGCCAGCGGCCCGTCCTCGCGGGTGAGCCCCGCGTCGCCGTCGCCGCCGGACGCCGGGTCGGTGCCCTCGGCGTCACCGAGCCCCCAGGCGTCCCGCTTGCCGTTCCCGCTGCTGGTCAGCCCCTCGACGGCGAGCCGGTCTCCGGGCCTGGCCTGGACCAGGCCGCCTCCGGCGTTGTCGCGGGCGGTGCAGTTGACGACGGACACCGGTGAGGTGCTCTCGATCCGGTAACCGTCCTTGGCGCTCGCGGCCACCTCGCAGGCGTTCAACGAGGCCCGCCCCCCGTCGGCGACGAGGACGCCGTGACCGGTGCTCCCGCTCACCTTCACCCGGGTGGCGGTGACCTCCCCGTCCTCCTGCACGGTGATCCCCGCCTCGGCGGGCGCACGGACCTCGCAGTCCCGGACGGTCATGATGCCGCCGGCGCCGATCGACAGACCGCCCGCGGACGGCGAATCGACGCTGCCGCCACCGACGTAGACGTTGCCGTCGCCCTCGGACCTGATGCCCGCGCCGCCCGGCCGTTCGATCTCGCAGTCCTCCAGCCGCCCCCGGCCGTCCTTCACGACCTCGACGCCGTGGCCGCCCGGCGCGCTGATGCGGGCACGGCGCAGCAGCGGATTGGCCCCGGTGCGTATGGAGACACCCGCCCCGGCCGCGTCGAGGATCTCCATCCGGTCCAGTTCGGCCGCCGAGTCCTCCTCCAGCAGCACGGCCGTCTCCGCGCAGTCGCGGATCGTCAGCCCGACCAGGACGGGGGAGGCCGATCCCGTCACCCGCAGCGCCGGCGCCTGCGCCGCGTCCAGCCAGCAGTCCTCGAAGGTGCCCCTCGAACGCTCGGTGACCAGCAGCCCGTGGCTCTTGGTGCGGGCCGTGCGGCAGCGGCGCAGCAGCGGATCGGTGCCAGCGCCCAGCACCACGCCGGGTCCGGAGGTGCCGGTGACCCGCACGTCGTCGAGCGTCGTACGGGACTGGCTGGTCAGGTGTACGCCGGTGCTCGTGTCGTGGACGACCGTGCGCAGCACCCGGGTGGTGCTGCGGTCCTCCAGCGCGATGGCCGGCTTGTCGGTGGAGGAGATGTCGCACTCCTCGACTGAGCCCTGGGCCTCGCCGTTGGCGAGCACACCGTTGCCGCGGGCGTCGCGGATGGTGCAGCCGCGCACGGTGATCCGGCCGTTCTCGCCGATCACCACGCCGGATGTGCCGAGGTGTTCGATGGTGCAGGACTCGATGGAGCTGTCCACGGCCGAGGTCGCGACGACCCCGGCGCCCCCCGGATTGCTGATCCGGCAGTCCCGCAGGGCCAGCGAGCCGCTGCCCCGGGCCAGCAGCGCGGCCCAGGCGGTGCCGCTGACCTCGCAGCCGTCCATCGCGACCTGTCCGCGCGGGACGTCGATGACCGGCAGTTCGTCGTCCCGGCCCCGGATCACGAGGTCGGTGAGCATCACGGCGTCCGCCTTCAGCACCACCGCGCTGCCCCTGCGGGGGGCTATCTCGACCGTGCCGCGAGACTGTTCGGCGACGATGGTGACCGGGGTGGTGATCGTCAGGTTCTCCGCGTAGGTACCGGGGAAAACGCTGATGACGGCTCCGCTGCGCGCCCTCGCCAGGGCCTCACCGATCGTCCGATAGCCGCCCGGCCGCTCGTGGCCGACCGTCAGTACCTGGCGTGACAAGCGTGAACCTCCTGTAGACGGCACCGGCGTCCACGGGACCGGGATGCCCGGCGGTGCCTGGCGTGAGCGGCACCATCATGCCGGGCGACAGGAGCGCCCGGCCACACCAGGCCGGTCGCACCGCGCAATCCGCCCGGCTCGGTACACGCGGCGGCCAGTTCCGCCCGCCCTGCCTCACGGCCGCTTTCCGCCGCGTCCCCCACCTGGCGGAACCCGCCGCGGGCCGCACCGCCACCCGACATATGCTGATTTCGAACCTCGGGGGTCGTGACCTACGGCAGGCCGTGCTCCGCGGCCCGGTTGGAGTCAGCCCATGACGCATTCGCGTGGACGGCTGCGCAGGGCGGCCGCGACGGTCGCCACGGCAGGGACGCTCCTGCTGCCGCTCGTCGCCGCTGCCACTTTCGGTATGCCGGAGCCGGACACCAACGCCGTCACCGTCGCCCTGCCGCACCTACCGCCCGACGCCACGCCGTTGGCGACTCAGGACGTACGGGACCTCACCCCCGACGTGCGGCGGCAACTCGACGCGGCCGTGCGCCGGGTCATGCGGGAGGCGGATGTGCCGGGGGTGACCGTGGGGCTGTGGATGGGCGACAAGGGCAAATACGTGCGGTCGTTCGGGGTCGCGGACAAGGCCGACGGGAAGCAGATGTCCCGGAACCTCGACATGCGGATCGGCAGTGAGACCAAGACGTTCACCGTGACGGCCCTGCTCCAGCTCGTCGACCTGGGCAGGGCCGGCCTGGACGATCCCATCGGGAAGTACGTCGACGGCGTGCCGAACGGGGAGAGGATCACCCTGCGCGACCTGGCCGGGATGCGCAGCGGGCTGTTCAACTACTCCGAGGACGACGACTTCTACCGGGCACTGACGTCCGATCCGCGGCGTTCCTTCACACCGCGGCAACTGCTGGACTACTCCTTCGGGCACCCCGTGCAGTTCTCGCCGGGGGAGAAGTTCGACTACTGCAACACCAACCTCGTCCTGCTCGGTTTGGTCGTCGAGAAGGTAAGCGGTGAGCGGCTCGGGGACTTCATCGAGAAGAACGTCCTCGCCCCGGCCGGGCTGGACCACACGTCGTTCCCGTCCGACGCGGCGTTCCCGGCCCAGCATGCGCAGGGGTACACGAACCAGACCGCGAGCGGGAAGACCGAGGACGCCACCGACTGGAACCCCTCCTGGGGCTGGGCGGCCGGAGCGATGATCTCCGATCTGCACGATCTGAGCGTGTGGGCGCGCACGGTGGCCACGGGCACGCTCCCGAACGGCGGCCCGCTGATCAGCCCCGCCCTGCAGAAACAGCGTCTGACCACGCCCCCGACCGCGATCCGCGGCGCGGGGTACGGACTCGGCATCTTCAACGTACGGGGCTGGCTCGGGCACAACGGATCACTGCCGGGCTACGAGTCCCTGACGGTGTACCTCCCGTCGGCGCGGGCGACGCTCGTGATCCTGCTCAACACCGATGTCGACCATGACGGTCAGGAGCCCAGCACGCTGTTCGGCGAAGCCGTCACGAGGATCGCCACGCCGGGGCACGTCTTCGACCTGCGCGCACAGCCCGCGGCCCGGTGACGGACGACGGGCCGGTCGCGGGCAAGCAGTTCGGGGACCGTGCGGGCTGCGTCCTGCCTTCGGGCCTGGAAGAAAATCCGGTGCCTGCCTCCCGGCCCGCTTCCTACACTCGTCACACATCGCGCGCCGCCACGTCCGTTCGGCGCGTCTCGTGACGAGTGAGGGGAGCCGGCCGTGCGTGAGCGCACCACCGTCGTCGTCCCCCCGTCGCGGTCCGAGGTGATTCAGGTGTCCCGGAAGGTCCGGTGCCGGCTGCGCGGCCGGCACCGGATGCCCGTGACGAACGGCTGACGTCCCGCGCCCCACTGCCCGAGCACGCCGTGCCGGGCGTGGCCGTCGCGTCTCGAACCGCCTCCGCGCCGGGCCCGTTCGCCCGGGAATCGCGCCGCCCTGTTCGGAATCACCCTGAAAGGCCACGGGCCGTGCGTACCGACCTGCACCGTCATCCCACCAGTCCGCTCACCGCCGTTCGCAATCTGGGCATCCTGGCCCACGTCGACGCCGGCAAGACCACCGTCACCGAGCGGATCCTGTATGTCACCGGGACCACCCACAAACGCGGGGAGGTCCATGACGGCACGACCGTCACCGACTTCGACCCCCAGGAGCGCGATCGTGGGATCACCATCTTCGCCGCGGCGGCCAGTTGTGCCTGGGACGGCCACCGGATCAACCTGATCGACACCCCGGGCCATGTCGACTTCGCCGACGAGGTCGAGCGTTCGCTGCGCGTCCTGGACGGAGCGATCGCGGTGTTCGACGCGGTCGCGGGCGTCGAGCCGCAGAGCGAGTCGGTGTGGCGGCAGGCCGACCGCCACGGGGTGCCGCGGATCGCCTTCGTCAACAAGCTGGACCGTGCGGGTGCCGATCTCGACGCGGCGGTGGAGTCGATCCGGCGGCGGCTGCATCCCGCCCCGCTGGTGGTGCAGATGCCGATCGGCGCGGAGGGGGACTTCACCGGTGTGGTGGACCTGCTGCGCATGCGGTCGCTGATCTGGGCGGACGGTATCGACTCGGCCGAGGAAGGGCCGATACCGACCACCCTGCGTGAGGAGGCGCTGCGGCGTCGCAGACTGCTGGAGGAGGCCGTGGCCGAACTGCACCCCTCGGCGCTGGAGGAGTTCTGCGCCGCGTCGGCGCTCGGCGAGCGGACGCTCGCCCGTGCGCTGCGCGACCTCACACGCACGGGCGACGGCCTGGTGGTGCTGTGCGGCTCCGCCTACCGCAACCGCGGTGTCGAGCCGCTGCTGGACGCCGTCGTGGCCTATCTGCCCTCGCCCCTGGACGTGCCCGCGGTGCGCGGTGGCGCGGACGGTGCGGAGCAGGAGCGGGCGGCCGATCCGGCGGCGCCGTTCGCGGCGCTGGCGTTCAAGGTGCAGGCGGGCGCCACGGGCCGGCTGACGTATCTGCGTGTCTATTCGGGCACGTTGAGGAAGGGGGAGACGGTGCTGGACGCGGGAGCCGGGCGTGCCGAGCGCGTCGCGCGGATCCTGCGGGTGCGGGCCGACCGCCATACGGAACTGGAGCTGGCCGTGGCCGGGGACATCGTCGCGGTGGTCGGGCCGAAGGCGACCCGTCCCGGATCGACGCTGTGCGCACCGGGGGCACCGCTCGTCCTCGAAGCGCCCACGGTCGCCGAACCGGTGGTCTCGGTCGCGCTCGAGGCCCGCAGGAGCGCCGACGCCGGCAGGCTGGGTCCGGCACTGGCGCGACTGGTCGAGGAGGACCCCTCACTGGCTCTGCGGGCCGACCCGGAGACCGGTCAGACGGTGCTGTCCGGCATGGGTGAACTGCACCTGGAGGTGGCGGTGGAGAGGATCCGCCGCGACCACGGCCTCGATCCCGCCGTCGGCCGGCCGCGGGTGACGTACCGGGAGACCGTGGCCCGCGGCGTCACCGGGCTGGTGTACCGGCACGTCAAACAGGACGGCGGCGCGGGTCAGTTCGCCCATGTCGTCCTCGACGTGGAGCCGTTGCCGCCCGCGGGCGACGGTGACGCCGCGACCGGTTTCGTGTTCCGCTCGGCCGTCGTCGGCGGCCGGGTGCCGCAGGAGTACGTACGGGCCGTGGAGGCCGGTTGCCGGGACGCCCTGGCCGAGGGGCCGCTCGGCGGTCATCGGGTGACCGGGCTGCGCGTCGTGCTGACGGACGGCGCGATCCATCCGAAGGACTCCTCGGAGACTGCGTTCCGCTCGGCCGGGCGGCTCGGCCTGCGGGCGGCGCTGCGGGCGTGCGCGATGCTCCTGCTGGAGCCCGTGGCCGAGGTCACGGTGACCGTGCCCGACGACGCCGTCGGCGGGGTGCTGGGCGATCTGGCGGCACGCCGTGGCAGGGTCACGGGTTCCACGGCGCGGTCCGGCGGCACGGTGGTCACCGCCACCGTGCCGCTGGCCGAACTGTTCGGCTACGCGACCCGGTTGCGCAGCCGTACCCAGGGCCGCGGGTCCTTCACCGCCCGGCCGGCCGGTCATGTCCCGGCTCCGGGCGCGGCGTCCGACGGGACGGCGCTCCGGTAGGGGCCGGCGACGGCCCCGCCCCGAGCGGGCGGGGCCGTCCGTGCACCCGGTGTCCCGCGCCGCGCGGGACGGGAGTCCGCAGGTCAGGGCGTCCGTCCCGTCCCACGGGACGTTCCTCGCGTCCCCTGGAACGGTGGAACGGAATTCCCGGGCGTCGGCGCGGACACGCTGGGCGACGTGAGATCACGCCTCGTGATCGGCACTGTCAGTACGGAGGTTTCCATGATTCGTCGGACACTGCAGGGCGGCCTGGTGGCCGCGGTCGCGATGTTCGCGCTCGTGCCCACGGCGGCCGTTGCCGCCGAGGGCGACCACGCCGGCCCGGCATCGGTCGTCGCGACGGTCCCGCACCGCCCGCACACGCTGCTCCCGGTCCCCGCCCGGCACACTCCCGTCCGTCACCGCGCGCACCGGTTCACGCGGCACCACCACCACTACGTCAGGCACACGCGCCGCGTCCACCACGTCACGGGGGCGGCGTACCACCACCGCGCCCGTCGGGTCGTGGGCCGGGTCGCCACACAGCACAGGTCGCTGAACGTCCGCTCCGGCCCCGGACTCGGCTACCGCGTGATCAGCCACCGCCGGGCCCAGGGCCGGGTGTTGCTGGTCTGCAAGAAGCACGGCTCCTACGTCTTCGGGAACCGGCGCTGGTACAGGCTCGCGGGCAACAGGGGATATGTCTCCGCCCACTACGTCCGTCCACGGAGCGCCGTGCGCTGGTGCTGAAGCCCCACCCTCACTCCCTCCAGAAGAGCAGCCCGCCCGGACACCTCCGTGTGTCCGGGCGGGCCGTCGGTGCGTCCCGGTCCCGTCGGCTCACCCTCCTCATACCGCCCCCGATGTGTGACGGCCCCTCAAACAAGGGAACACATCCCCACAACGTGGGCGAACCGCCCAAAGTGGAATCGGCGTTGAGGGAAAGGTCATGCGACAGTCCCAAGGATCGAGACCGTGAAGGCAGGCGCAGCACGGACGGAGGCGCCCCATGGGCCCGCGGCCGCCCCGCTCGCACCGATGGGCGGACCGTTCGTGACGGAGCTGCGCGATCTGAAGGAGAGCACCGGTCTCAGTCTCGCGGCCCTGGCCGCGCGTACCCCGTACAGCAAATCGGCTTGGCACCGCTATCTCAACGGTGCCCAGCGGCCCCCGCGTTCGGCCGTGGAGGCGCTGGCGCGGCTCGCGGGCGTCGACCCCACGCCCGTTCTGGGCCTGTGGGAGGCTTCCGACGCCCCGCCGGCCGTGGACGCACCCCTGCGCACCGGGCCCGCCCCGTCGCGCCGCGTCCGTCTGCGGCGGCTGCCGCTGTCGGCGCTCGCCCTGATCGTCACCATCGCCGCCGTGGCCGTCACCCTGGTGACCTCCCACCGCTCCGGGGCGCCGGGCGCACGGTCGGTGGCGGCCTCCCACCGGTGCCGGGGCAGCTCCTGCCAGGGCCAGTTGCCCGACGTCGCCGCCTGTGACCGGGACGCCCAGACCAAGAGCACCGTCCGGGCCGCCTCCTACGCGGTACGGCTCGAGTACTCGCCGTCCTGCGGAACGGCCTGGGCCGAGGTCGTGGCGCGGAAGTCGGCGGACCGCGTGATCTCCGTGCGCTCGGGGCGCGACGTGCTCTCCGCGGCGTACCCGGGCGACGGCTCCGGCGGCACGGCGAGTCCCATGCTGGCCGCTGCATCACCCGAAGGTGTGGAGGCGTGTGCCGAGGTGGACGGCAAACTGGCCTGTACCGGCCTCGGCGCCCTGTCCGGCGGTGATCGATGAGCGGGTGATCGTACTGGACATGCGCACACGCCGTGCCCGTGTCGCCGCTTTCCCCCTGACGGTTGTCCTACATGTTGTAGGGTTTGGCCCGTCCGTCCGCCGGTCGGCATCGGCCGGCACCCAGTCACCGATCGGGGGATCTGTGCAGGAGTCCGACGAGCCGTCACCAACCGACGGTCCGATCTACGAACGGCTGGTGGATCGGGCCCTCGACCTTCCGCTGGTCGCGCACGCGATCGACGCCGGGGGCGCGGGTCCGTCGCGCGCGGCACTGCGGGCGCGGGTACTTCAGGCGGGCGACCGGCTCGCCGCCGCCGCACCCGAGGAATACGCCCGTTATCTCGCGCTGCGGGCCGCCGTCCTCGCCCGTGGCGGACGGAGGCACGGCGAGGGCGGCCGGTCCGGAGGCGGGTTGCTCCCCGTCCTCGCGGTACTGGTGCCCAGTCTCGGGGCCGCTGCCACCGGCGTGTTCCTGCTGTGCGGGTTCGGCCTGCGCGCCTTCGCCGTACGCCCCCACATCGGCGACGGCCTGGTGATGGCCGGGGTGATCGCCGCCGCCGTGACGGCGGGTGCGGCTCTGGGGGACCTCGCCTGGATCCTGGCGACCCGGTCGCGGGGCCGCTGCGGACAGGGCGGGGACGGTCGCGCGGACGGCGATCCAGAGGTGCGCTCGGCCCG
>Ga0102590_1001639_pt2 | contig 26251 bp, 27 predicted proteins | sample AraplaMF_Col_mMF_FD_76859 | JGI IMG/M metagenome (GOLD analysis project Ga0102590, IMG submission 76859) | Arabidopsis root microbial communities from the University of North Carolina, USA - plate scrape MF_Col_mMF | ecosystem: Host-associated > Plants > Roots > Endosphere | place: USA... | reverse complement strand
ATGCAACTGGCCTCCCGTGAGCGGGCGTTCGCCCACCGTGAGCACCCGTGCGCCGCCCTCGTCGGCGATGCGCACCAGCTGCCCCGAGGGGCTCCAGCACGGGACACCGGGGAAAAGTTCCAGCCAATGTGGATCTTCATCCGCGTGCACCATCCGGGTCGCCCCGGTGTCCGGATCGACGGCCAGGAACAGCTGGCTGTGCTGGTCCCGCGCCTGCACCAGGATCAGCGGTGCACCGGCCGCTGACCAGTGCACTCGCGCCAGATACGGGTAGTGCGCCCGGTCCCAGACGACCTCCGTGCGTGCTCCGTCGAGGTCCACGACGAACAGGCGCACCTCCGCGTTGTCGGTGCCCGCCGCCGGATATGCGACCGGTTGCGGCTCCCTCTCCGGACGGGCCGGATCGGAGATCCACCACCGGCGGACCGGGGTGTCGTCCGCGCGCGCGACGAGCAGCCGATCGGACGCGGGCGACCACCAGAAGCCCCGCGAACGCCCCATCTCCTCGGCCGCGACGAACTCGGCCAGCCCGTAGGTGACCGACTCCGACTCCGGTTCGGCCAGCGCCCGGTCGCCCTCGCCCTCGGCGCCGACGACGCGCAGGGCGCCCCGGGCGACGTACGCGACGTGCCTTCCGTCGGGAGCCGGCCGCGGGTCGACCACCGGTCCGGGCACGGGCAGTTCCGTTGCGGTGCCGACCCGGAGTTCCGCCGTGAAAAGCCGCCCTGACAAGGCGAAAGACGCCAACTCGACGGCGTTGTCGGTGGCGTAGTCGACGATGCCGGCACCGCCCTCGCGGCTGCGTTCCCGGCGGGCTCGCTCCTCCGGCGGCAACTCCTCCTCGGCGCCGCTGAGGAGCGCGCCGGGATCGGCTGCGGGGCGTTCCGTGCCGCTCGCGAGGTCGAGGACCCACAGCTGGTGGGTGCGGTCCGTGCCGGACGCGGAGCGCAGGAACACGACGCGGGAACCGTCGGGTGCGACGGTGAAGGCACGCGGCGCGCCGAGCGTGAACCGCTGGGTCCGCGCGTGCCGTCGGGGGAAGGAAGCAGGCTCGGTCGTCATGCCCCGACCATATTGGCCATGCGCCCCCTTGTGCGGCCGTGCGCCGATCGATGCGCACGTACGGATAGTTATGATCACTACCGCATAGTGGGTATGAACCCGCTGGCATCCAGGTGGATTTATCTGCGTGGATTTGTCCGTACGGTTCGCTGCCCCGACAGTCCGACTCCCGCGCCCCTGTGGATCTTTGGAGGTGAGCCGCCGTGGCACTCTCGATTTCGGCGGTGGTGCTGCTGGCGATCGTCGTCTTCCTACTGATCAAGAAGTCGGGGCTGAAGGCAGGGCACGCGATCGTGTGCATGCTGCTCGGGTTCTATCTCGCCTCCTCGACCGTCGCCCCGACGATCAGCGAGTTGACGACGAACATCGCGGGGATGATCGGGAGCATCAAGTTCTGACCCGCTGACCCACCGATCCGCTGACCCACCGATCCGCTGCCCGCGCACCCGCTGACCTCGGCCGGGGGAGGTGCGCGCCGGGCCGCCTCGTAGGGTGGAGGCCATGACGGATCTGCCCGACCGGCGTCTGCTCCTGGTGCACGCGCACCCGGACGACGAGTCGATCAACAACGGCGCGACCATGGCCAGGTACGCGGCCGAGGGCGCCCACGTGACGCTGGTGACCTGCACCCTCGGTGAGGAGGGTGAGGTCGTCCCGCCCTCGCTCGCCCGGCTCGCGTCCGACCGGGACGACGCGCTGGGCCCGCACCGCGCCGGCGAACTGGCCGCCGCCATGGCCGAGCTCGGCGTCACCGACCACCGCTTCCTCGGCGGGTCCGGCCGCTACCGCGACTCCGGGATGATGGGCGCCCCGCAGAACCACCGGCCCACCGCCTTCTGGGCCGCCGACCGCGACGAGGCGGCCGGTCATCTGGTGGCGGTCGTCCGGGAGGTGCGGCCCCAGGTCCTCGTCACCTACGATCCGAACGGCGGCTACGGCCACCCGGACCACATCCAGGCCCACCGCGTCGCCATGCGCGCCGCGGAGCTTGCCGCCGACCCCGGCTTCGGGCCGGACCTCGGCGCTCCCTGGGACATCGCCAGGATCTACTGGAACCGTGTGCCCCGGCCGGTCGCGGAGGCCGCCTTCGCCCGGCTCGGCGAGGCGCTCGACAAGACACCCTTCGCCAAGGCGGGGACCGTCGAGGACATCCCCGGCGTGGTCGACGAGGCGGTGGTCACCACGGAGATCGACGGCGCGGCCTTCGCCGCCGCGAAGGCCGCGGCGATGCGGGCGCACGCCACCCAGATCGAGGTCGCCGAACCGTGGTTCGCCCTCTCCAACGCCCTCGCGCAGCCCCTGTTCACGACCGAGTACTACGAGTTGGCGCGCGGCGGGCGGCGTGAAACGGTGCTTCCATCGGCCGGGAACCGGAGAAGTGCCGGGGCCCGCGAGACGGACCTGTTCCAGGGAGTGACCCCATGATGTCCGACGGCAAGCAGACGAGTGCGCTCGCCCAGCCGCTGAGGCCGCCCTCGATCGGCCGGACCGCCGCCTGTCTGGGCCTGTTCCTGCTCGGTGCGCTGGCCGGGGCGGCGGGTGCGCTCGTGCAGTCCGGGTGGTTCCCCGGCGGGTTGCTGCTCGCGCTCGTGGGCGCGGCCGGGGTCTTCGTCGGCGGCGGGAAGGCCATCGGGACGCGTGCGGGGGCCGTCGCGCCCGCCGCGGGCTGGGTGGTCGCCGTCATCCTGCTCACCGCCAGCCGTCCCGAGGGGGACTTCCTGTTCGGTGCCGGCGTCGGATCGTATCTCTTCCTGCTCGGCGGAATGGCCGTCGCTGTGATCTGCGCCACCCTGGCCCAGGGGCGGCAAACGGGCGGACCGGGCGTCCGACTTGGCAAGTGACGTACCGGTTCGTCGTCCGGGGCGCGGGATGCCCCCCGGGAAAACGGTGGGCGCGCGTGGGGGTCCCGTGCGGGTTTCCCCAGCGGGCGCGGTATGCGGGCGACGCGCGGCCAGTATGGTGGTGCGCGCCGCCGCGCCTTCCCCGAGCCCTCGGCTTCGCCCGAGCAGGGGGATCCCACCTGTTGAGGTCGAAACAGGCGGTGGAGCCAACCGGGAGAACCTGCCTTGAGTCGTGAAACTGACAGTTCGTCCGCCGGACCCAACGGGCGCGGCGGAGCCGCCTACCCGTCCGGGACGCCGCCGTACGGGACCCCCATGGTTTCCGAGGACGGTCTCGCCCCGGGCCGTCCGGCCGCCCAGCCGGAAGAACGCAAGACCGAGACCACACTGACGACGCGGATCCGGATCAACATCCCCGGGTCGCGGCCGATCCCGCCGGTCGTCGTGCGCACGCCCGTCGCGGGCGGCGACACCGCGGACGAGCCGAGCGTCGACACCCCGCCGCCGAGCCCCGTGAGCCCGCCCGGCAACGACACCCCCGCTCAGCCCCCGGCACCGGCCGAGGAGAAGGCCAGCGACTGGTTCGCGCCCCGCAAGCCCTCGGCGGCCAAGGGCCCCCAGGGCGGCGGGTCGACCAATGGCGCCGGCATGCCGTCGGGCGGCGGTATACAGAGCCCGGACGCGGCCCGGCCCGCGCCCGGCGGGCCGGGAGCCTCCGGCGCACGGCCGGGTGGGAGCACGGGCGGCGCGGGTCCGCTCGGCGCACGCCCGGGCGGCACGAACGGCAAGGGGCTTCCGGGCGCCACCGGCGCGGGACCCGTCGCGCCGGGGCACGGCGGTGGCACCGGCTCCTTCGACGTCTCCGAGGCCGTGGCCGCCACCACCGCGTCGATGCCGGTCATCCGCCCCGACGGCGGCACCGACCCCGGCCGTGACGGTCTGCCCTACTTCTCCGAGCCCGGCGCGCAGCGTCCGTCGGGCCCCACCGGCGGCCCGGTCACGGGCGACGGACCCGTCGTCCCGCCCGTCGGCGGCCCCGGCACGGTCCCCGGTGGGCCCGGCCCGATGACACCCGGCAACCCGGGTGCGCGCGGGGGCGGCCCCTTCGGTCCCGGTGGGCCGGGCGCGCACGGTGCCGGCGCGGGCCAGGGACGTTCCGGCGGCCTGAGCGACGACACGGCGATCCTCACCCCGCAGAGGCCCGCGCCCGACCCGGGCGGCCAGGGCTTCGGCGGCCCCGGCGACCACATCTCCGGGCACACCGTCACCAGTGGCATCCCGGTCGTCCCGCCGGGCGCCCAGAACGGCCCGTTCGCGCCCACCCAGCCCGAGACGCCGGCGCCGCACACGCCGCCGAAGCTGCCCGACCCCGCCAAGGCGCAGACCTCCGCGAGCGCGAGGCCGGCGAGGAAGAAGGGGCGCAGCAAGACGGTGCTCCTGGTCGGCGCGCTGGTCGTCGTGGCCGGTGTGGCCTACGGTGCCGGGCTGCTGATGAACCACTCCGACGTCCCCAAGGGCACCACGGTGCTCGGCGTCGACATCGGCGGCGGCACGCGTGACGAGGCGATCCAGAAGCTCGACGACGGGCTCGGCAGCCGTACGGCCAAGCCGCTCCAGCTGTCGGTCGACGGCAGGACGACCGCCCTCAAGCCGGACCAGGCGGGCCTGCAGCTCGACAGCAAGGCCACCGTCGCCGCCGCCGCGGAGAGCGACTACAACCCGATGTCGGTGATCGGCTCCCTCTTCGGACAGGAGCGCGTGATCGACCCGGTGATGCCGGTCGACGAGGAGAAGCTGCAGGCCGCCCTCGAAGGCGTCGCCGGCGGCAGCGGTTCGATGACCGAGGGCGGGATCAAGTTCGAGTCCGGCAAGGCCGTCGCCGTGTACGGCAAGGAGGGCAAGGGCATCGACGTCGGCGCCTCGACCGCGGCCGTCGAGCAGGCGTACCGCACCCAGGTGGAGACGAACAGCGCCGCGCCCGTCAAGGTCCCCACGACCACCCGCAAGCCGACTGTCTCGAACGCCGAGGTCGACCGGATGATGAAGGCGTTCGCCGAGCCGGCGATGTCCGGCAATGTGACGGTGCGCACGGACGCGGTGCACACCATCTCCTTCAGCCCCCAGAACTCCCTGTGGAAGTTCCTCGGCGTGAAGGCCGTCAACGGCAAGCTCGTCGACACCTATGACAGGGCGGCGCTGCAGGAGCTGTACGGCAACACCTTCGACGGCGTGCTCGTCAACCGTGGCACCGGCAAGAAGACGGCGGTCACGGTGGAGGACGTGATCGGGGCGCTCCGGCCGGCACTGCTGGCGAAGACCCCGGCGGACCGGATCGCCACGATCGAGACGAACCCGAGCTGACCGAAGCGGCACAGAAGGGCGCCCGGTTGCGACTGGGCGCCCTTCCGCCGTCGTGTGCGGCATGACATCTGTCATGCCGCAGTGACGACACCCGGCACTGCCCCCCGGGGCCCGGGCACCGCCACGATGGGACCATGACGACGACACGTACGACCACCGGACCGGTGGTCGGGTTCGACCGCGTGACCAAGGCCTACGGGGCCGTCCGGGCCGTCGACGGGCTGTCACTCGAGCTGCACCCGGGCGAGACGGTGGCCCTGCTCGGGCCCAACGGGGCCGGCAAGTCGACCGCCCTCGACCTGCTGCTCGGCCTCAAGCACGCCGACGACGGCACCGTCCGGGTGTTCGGGACCGGCCCGCGCGAGGCCATCGTCGCGGGGCGCGTGGGCGCCATGCTGCAGAGCGGTGGCCTGATGGACGAGGTCACGGTCGCCGAGCTTGTCAGGCTCGCCTGCGATCTGCACCCGAAGCCGTACAAGCCCGCCGATGTGCTCGCCCGCGCGGGCATCTCGCAGATCGCCGACCGCAAGGTGAACAAGCTCTCCGGAGGTCAGGCGCAGCGCGTCCGCTTCGCCCTCGCCACCGCGGGCGACAGCGATCTGATCGTCCTCGACGAGCCGACCACCGGCATGGACGTGGCGGCGCGCCAGGCATTCTGGGCCACCATGCGCGAGCAGGCGGACCAGGGACGCACGGTGCTGTTCGCCACGCACTACCTCGAAGAGGCCGATGCGATCGCCGACCGGGTCCTGGTCCTGCACCGCGGGCGGCTCCTCGCCGACGGCACCGCCGCCGAGATCAAGGCGAAGGCGGGTGCCCGCCGGGTCTCCTTCGACCTGGAGGGCACGATCGACGAGGCCCCACTGTGCGCGCTGCCCTTCCTGACCTCGATAGACGTCTCCGGGCAGACCGTCCGCATCCAGTCCACCGACGCCGACGCCACCGTCCACGCGCTGTACGGCCTCGGTGTCTACCCCCGCAACCTCGAAGTCGCCGGACTCGGGCTCGAGCAGGCCTTCGTCGCCATCACTGAGGCCGAGGAGGCCCGGCAGTCATGAACAGCCTCATCAAGCTGGAACTCGCCCGCGCACTGCGCAACCGCAAGTTCCTGTTCTTCTCGGTGATCTACCCCTCGGCCCTGTTCCTGCTGATCTCGAGCACCTCCGGCAGTCCGACCACCAAGGTCACCGGGAGCGATCTGACCGTGGCGACGTACATGATGGTCTCCATGGCGTCCTTCGGTGCCCTGACGGCCGTGCTGATGGGCAACAGCGAGCGCATCGCCAAGGAGCGCGAGAACGGCTGGGTGCGGCAGCTGCGGCTCACCACCCTGCCCGGGCGCGGCTACGTCCTCGCCAAGACCGCCAGCGCGGCCGTGGTCAGTCTGCCGTCCATCGTCGTCGTCTTCGTGGTCGCGGCGGCCCTGAAGGACGTCCGCCTGGACGCCTGGCAGTGGCTCGCCCTCACCGGGGCCATCTGGGCAGGCAGCCTGGTCTTCGCCGCGCTCGGAGTGGCCATCGGCTACCTCGCCAGCGGTGACGCCGTCCGACCGATCACCATGATCACCTACTTCGGCCTGTCGATCCTCGGCGGCCTGTGGTGGCCGTCGGCGGTCTTCCCGGGCTGGCTGCAGGACATCGCGAAATGGCTGCCCACCCATGCGTACGCTGCCCTCGGACAGGCCATCGAACAGAGCCGGGCCCCGCACGCCGGGGACATCGCCGTCCTCGTCGCGTTCTTCGTGCTGTTCGCGGGTGGGGCGGCCTGGCTGTACCGGAAGGACACGCTGAAGGCGTGAGCGCGATGACAGAGGACACGCGGACCCACGAAGCCCGGGCGGAGCGGCTGATGCGTCTCGGGCAGTCGCCCAGCAACCGTCCCGAACTGCTGCGCAAGTCGCTGTGGATCGGCGTGTGGCTGGTCTTCCTCAGCTCGCCGGTCCACGACCTCGCCGCCGGGAACCACGCCACCGCGGGGACCGCGGCCGGCTGGCTGGGCCTCGTGGCCTTCGTCGGGGTCTATCTGATGCTCGTCTTCCGGAACATGGGCCGTCCGAGCTCCCGCCCGTTCGCCGGTGCCCTCATCGTCGTCCTCGCCGTTCTCGCCGCCGCGCTGTCCTTCTCGCTCGGCTCGGCCTGGCTCGGTCTCTTCGTCTACGTCTCCGTCGCCTGCGGGGCGACCCTGCCGCTGCGGACGGCCTACTGGACGATCCCCGTCACGGCCGCCGCGATGCTCCTCATCGCGCTGCGCCTCGGCGAGAACGACCTGTGGAGCCTGGTCGTCCTGGTGCTGCTCATCGGGTACGCGATGACAGGCGTCGGCCAACTGATCCGGACGACGATCGAGTTGCGCAAAGCCCGGGCCACCGTCGCCCAGCTCGCCGCCAATGAGGAGCGGTTGCGGCTGGCCCGTGATCTGCACGACCTGCTCGGCCACTCGCTCTCCCTGATCACCCTGAAGAGCGAGCTCGCCGGTCGCATGCTCCCGGGCCATCCGGACAAGGCGGCCCAGCAGGTGGCCGACATCGAACAGGTCAGCCGCCAGGCCCTCGTCGACGTGCGCGAGGCGGTCACCGGCTACCGGCGCCCCCGCCTGGCGGCCGAACTCGCGGGGGCCCAGGTCGCCCTGACGGCCGCCGGGGTCGCGGCGCAGGTGCCGGTGGAACCCGACCTCGCCGGCGTCCCGGAGGACAACGGGTCCGCCCTGGCCTGGGCGCTGCGCGAGGCGGTCACCAACGTCGTACGGCACAGCGGCGCGGAGCGCTGCACGGTGGAGGTGCTCCGGCGGCAGACCCTGGACGGCCCGGTGCTGGAGCTCTGCGTTGAGGACAACGGCTCGGGTGGCTCGGGCAAGGCACCCGGAAACGGGCTGACGGGTCTGACCGAGCGGTTGGAGAAGGTCGGCGGGACGCTGGAGGCGGGCCGCGTCAAGCACGGATTCCGGCTTGTCGCCCGCGTGCCGGCCGACGGCGCGGCGGACGTAGGATCCGGGGCATGAGCCGCACGATCAAGGTCCTGCTCGCCGAGGACCAGTCGATGGTCCGGGAGGCGCTGGCAGCGCTGCTGGGGCTGGAGGAGGACATCGAGGTCGTCGCCCAGGTCGCCCGCGGTGACGAGGTGCCGGCGGCGGCGCGCGCCCACGAGGTGGACGTGGCGCTGCTCGACATCGAGATGCCCGGTGCGACCGGGATCGAGGCGGCGGCCGAACTCCGACGGGAGTTCCCGGCCCTCAAGGTGGTCGTCCTCACCACGTTCGGGCGGCCCGGCTATCTGCGCTCCGCGATGGAGGCGGGCGCCGACGCCTTCCTGGTGAAGGACGCGCCCGCGGCCCAACTCGCCGAGGCCGTGCGGAAGGTGCTCGCCGGTGAGCGCGTGATCGACCCGACACTGGCGGCCGCCGCCCTCGCCGACGGCGCCAATCCGCTGACCGACCGCGAGCGCGAGGTGCTGCGTGCGGCGGCGGGCGGGGCCACCAACGCGGAACTGGCCGCGACGCTGCACCTGTCCCAGGGCACGGTCCGCAACTACCTCTCGACGGCGATCCAGAAACTCGCGGTCCGCAACCGGGCGGAGGCGGTCCGGATCGCGCGCGAGAAAGGGTGGCTGTAGCGCCCGTACGGGGCTCCACCACCGTTCCCCACTCGGCCGCGCACGTGGCACGGCACCGCCACGGTGCCCGGCCGAGTCCTCAGTTGAGCATCGCCCGGGCCGCCTGGGCCTGACCCCGCATCCGGTCGGCTGCCTCCTCGTCGACGGCGGACAGCACCTCGGCATACGCGTCGAGTTCCGCGGCCCCTTGCAGGAATTCCCCCCGCTGCACGAGCAGTTGAGCGCGCTCGTAGCGCAGCCGCGCCGGGTGGGACGGCAGCAGCAGCGACAACTCGACGGCCCACAGGGCGACATCCGACCGTTCCGGCCGGGCGGCGGCCCACGCGCGTATGTTGTTGAGCACCCGCAGCACGACCTGAAGCGGATCCGCGGGCGCGAGCATCGACGGTTCGAGCGGCGCTCCCGTGGCCCCGGCGACCAGCATCCCGGCGTCGTCGCGCGACAGCACCCGGCCCCCGTCGAAGGGGTCGGCCAGGACCTGGTCCGCCACCGGGCCGAACCCGACGACGAAGTGGCCGGGCAGCGCGACCCCGTACACCGGTGCGCCCGCCCGCCGCGCCACCTCTATCCACACCACCGACAGCAGGATCGGCAGCCCGCGTCGCCGGTGCAGCACCTCGTGCAGCAGCGAGGACTGCAGCCGCTCGTAGTCGGCGGGGGCGCCGTGGAACCCGTACCGCTCGCCGAGCAGCCCGGCGAGGGCGCTCAGCCAGGCCCCGGGCCCGCCCGGTGCGAACGGCAGCTGCCCGGCCAGCCGGTCGAGCTCGATCTGCGCGGCGTCCATCCCGGGCTCGTCCAGCGTTCCGTCCGCCGCCGCGCACACGAGCAGGCACAGGGCCGCGAGATCGGGCCGCGCGGAGCGCGCCTCTTCGCCGAAACGGCGCCGCACCTCGGCGGCCCGTTCCGGCTCCGGGGGATAGGGGGCGTGCATGGCGGTCCCGAAACCTCTCACACCACCGGTCCCGGACCCGTGACCACCCGGCCGCCGGCGTCCGGACCACGCGAGCCCTCCGGCTCCCGGTAGTGGTGATATGCATGATGCGCCTCGAAGCCGAGTCCCGTGTACAGCGCACGCGCGCCCTCGTTGTCGGCCTCCACCTGGAGCCAGGCCGCCGAGGCGCCCTCGTGGAGCGCCTGCCGGGCCAGTGCGGCCATCACGGCCGTGGCGAGGCCACGCCGGCGCTGCTCCGGGTCGACCTCCACGGCAGCGAAACCGGCCCACCGTCCGTCCACCACACATCGTCCGATCGCCGCAGGCGGGGCACCTTCCGCGCCGGGCACCGCCGCGAACCACACCGAGGGCCCACTGCCCAGTACCTTCAGGGCCACCTCGCCCAGCCCCCTGCGCTGGTAGCGGGCGAGCCACAGCTCGTCCGCGGTGCGTGACAGCACGACTGTGGGCGCCTCACGGTCCGCCAGTGGCGCCAGTGCGCCGGTCCACAGCTCCGCGGTGACCTCCCGTGTCCAGCCACGGGCCTCCAGCTCCGCGCGCAGCGGTTCCTGGGTGCCCTGCGCCCCGGTGGCGAGCTGTACCCGGGCCGGCAGGCCGCGCGCCGCGTACCAGCGCCGTACGGCCGCCAGCGCCTCGTCCAGCGGTGTCCCGGGATCTCCGAGGGGCAGCACCGAATTGGCCCGGCGGGTGAATCCGGAGGCGGCACGCAGCTCCCAGTCGCCGATCCGCTCCCGCTCCACCGGCTGCCACGCCCGGGCGGAGATCCGCGCCAGCTCCTCGTAGAAGGCCACGGGCCCTCTGCGGCGCGCCGAGGCCGCCGCGACCCGTCGCGACTCGTCCGCGCGGGGACGGGCGGCAGGGGGCGCCGCGGGCACGACCTTGCCCGCGACCAGTGATGATTCGGCGATCCTGACGCTCTGTCCGTCCCGCCGCGTGATCATGAGCACACCGTCGTCCCATGATGTGAGAACACCGACCGTATCGGTGAACCTCTCACCCTCGGCGGCATGTTCCCTCCACCGCCGTACGGAGACGCGTTTCCCCACGTCAGCAGCGGTGATTCGGACCTCGAGCCGTCCGCCCGCAGAGATTTCCACAGGTCAGTTCACCCCTCCTGTTCGGATCATGCCCAGGAACGGAGATACTAGGTGCGGGCATCGACGACGCCGCGCTCCCGCGCGCCAGGCGGCGGAGCCTGAAGAGGCCCGCCAGCGCCCTACCGAGGAGGAACGACAGCGTGACCTACGTCATCGCAGAGCCTTGTGTCGACGTCAAGGACAAGGCGTGCATCGAGGAGTGCCCGGTCGACTGCATCTACGAGGGCCAGCGGTCCTTGTACATCCACCCGGACGAATGCGTCGACTGTGGAGCCTGCGAGCCGGTCTGCCCGGTCGAGGCCATCTTCTACGAGGATGACACTCCCGAGGAGTGGAAGGACTACTACAAGGCGAACGTCGAGTTCTTCGACGAGCTCGGCTCGCCCGGTGGTGCCAGCAAGCTGGGGCTGATCGAGCGCGACCACCCCTTCATCGCGGCGCTGCCCCCGATGAACCAGTAAGCGACGGGGCGCACCGGTGCCGGGCGTCCGTGTGCACACAGGCCCGTAGGGCCGAGCACGGACGGGCCCCCCGGCACCGGCCGACGCGCCCCTGAAGCGGAATGAGCCGACGCCGCCTCGGTCCCGTACGGTGCCCGCCGCGCCGCACGGGACCGAGGCGTTCGGCGCCCACAGCCTCGAAAAGGGCGCCCGTCGTAGCAGAAAGTGAGCCCGATCCCCGTGTCAGCAGTATCCGACCGGCTTCCGGCCTTCCCCTGGGACAAGCTGGAGCCCTACAAGAAGACGGCCGCCGCGCACGCGGGCGGGATCGTCGACCTGTCCGTCGGCACTCCGGTCGACCCGGTTCCCGAGCTGATCCAGAAGGCGCTCGTGGCGGCCGCGGACTCCCCGGGCTATCCGACCGTCTGGGGCACGCCCGAGCTGCGCGACGCGATCACGGGCTGGGTGGAGCGCCGCCTGGGCGCCCGGAACGTCACCCACCGCCATGTGCTGCCCGTCGTCGGCTCCAAGGAACTCGTCGCCTGGCTTCCGACCCAGCTGGGTCTCGGCCCGGGCGACACGGTCGCGTACCCGCGCCTGGCCTATCCGACGTACGAGGTCGGAGCGCGCCTGGCCCGCGCGGACCACGTGGCCTACGACGACCCGACCGAGCTCGACCCGGGGAACCTGAAGCTGCTGTGGCTCAACTCGCCGTCGAACCCGACGGGCAGGGTGCTGGCCAAGGAGGAACTGGCCCGGATCGTGTCCTGGGCGCGTGAGCACGGCGTGCTGGTCGTCTCCGACGAGTGCTACCTCGAACTGGGCTGGGAGGCCGATCCGGTCTCCGTCCTGCACCCGGACGTGTGCGGCGGTTCGTACGACGGCATCGTCGCGGTGCACTCGCTGTCCAAGCGGTCGAACCTCGCGGGCTACCGGGCGGCGTTCCTGGCGGGCGATCCGGCGGTCCTCGGCCCTCTTCTGGAGATCCGCAAGCACGGCGGCATGATGACGTCCGCACCGACGCAGGCGGCCGTGATCGCCGCGCTGAGCGACGACGCGCATGTGCGTGAGCAGCGCGAGCGCTACGCCGCCCGCCGGACGATGCTGCGCGAGGCCCTGCTGAAGCACGGTTTCCGCATCGAGCACAGCGAGGCGAGCCTGTATCTGTGGGCGACCCGCGACGAGTCGTGCTGGCAGACGGTCTCGCACCTCGCAGACCTGGGCATCCTGGTCGCTCCCGGTGACTTCTACGGTCCCGCGGGCGAGAGGTTCGTCCGGGTGGCCCTGACGGCCACGGACGAACGCATCGCGGCGGCGGTGGAGCGGCTCTGGGCCGACGGCCGACAGTCCTGAGGGGGTCCGGGGCGGCGGCGCCCCGGACCCCCTCAGGCATACGGCGTGCCCCGCTCAGCCGCCCAGCGGCAGGCCCTGCACCGGCAGCTGTCCCGGCAGCCCGGTCCTGGCGGTCCCGCCGAGCAGGCCATCGGCCTGGCCCGTGGCGTCCGCCGCCACCTTCTGCGCGACCGGCGCGGCCTTCCTGACGACGTTCCCACCGGTGGCGTTCGCGGTCGGCGCCACCTTCTTGACCGTCCCGCCGCCGGCCTTGACCGTCCGGCTGCCGGCGTCACCCGCGAGCCCGGTGACCTTCTGGGCCGCACCGTCGACCTTCTGGGCCGCGCCGTCGACGCCGGTGCCCAGCTGTGCGTTGTCCAGGGCGGTCAGCCCGGCGAGCTCCGGGTTGGCCGGCAGGTCGGTCGTCGCCGCGCCGGCGGAGCCGGCCGCACCGACCACGGGCGCCGCTCCCGCTGCGATGAGCAGCGCGACACGGGCGATCCTGCGGGTCAGGGGGAGGGACATGATGCTCCTTTGACGGGAGAGAACGGTGAAGTGTCCGTCACCACCCAGAGGTTGATCGTTCCGGGATCGGACGCAGTGACTACCGCTCGAAGCCCTCGAAGGTTGCGGTGCCCCGATGTAAAGAGTTGGTAATGTGTCGCATTATCGGGTGGGGAGGAAATCGGGCAAACGGCGTCCCGCCGGAAAGGCCGCCGAATCCTTACAGCCCTTTGCCCTCAAGGGTTTCGGTGGACACCGCGACGGCCGCGCGAAAGACGGCGCGCCCCGTCGACGAGGCGCGCCGCGCAGTACCCGGAAGGGTGAGGTGCCGTACTGCTGCCCGGGTTATTCGCCGGTGACGATACGGACTTCGGATTCCGACGCCTTCGCGCCGGAGCCGCCGGCGGCACGCCACTCGTCCGCGAAGCCCCCGCGCGACCACTCGCGGCCCGCGTAGGAGACGCGCGCGATGTGCAGCGCCGAGGAGTTGGCGACGGCCCAGTGCGCCAGCTCCCAGCCGCGCTCGCGGACGGTGCCCGAGGCCGTGGACTTCCGGGGCACCGGGACCGTCACGGCGTCGGCGGCGGACGTCACCGCGGCCATGGGGGAGGACGTCGACCTCCCCTTGCCCACCTCCGCGCCGGCCGTCTGCAGTACGTCGCGCCCGAAGTCCCTGACGAGCGCGGCCCGTACGGCGTCGGGGCCGCCGCCCACCGTCGGCGTGGGGCGTCCCTGGCAGGTCAGCGTGGCGGCCGCGTGCCCGGTCAGTGCGGCGGCGAGCAGCACCGCGTCGGGCTCGTGCTTCGCGTACGCCTCGGGATAGCCGCTGCGCTGCACGCGCTGGGCGGCCACGGTCAGCGGCAGCCGGGAGTAGTCGGGGACCTTGACCAGGTGGTCGTAGAACACGCCTGACGCGTACGTGGGATCCATGATCTGCTTGCTGGTGCCCCAGCCCTGCGAGGGGCGTTGCTGGAACAGGCCGAGCGAGTCCCGGTCGCCGTGCTCGATGTTGCGCAGTCCGGACTCCTGGATCGCGGTCGCGAGGGCGATGGTCACGGCGCGCTCCGACATGCCCCGTGTGGTGCCGACGGCGGAGATCGTCGCCGCGTTGACCGCTTGCTCGGGGGTGAACTCGTACGACGTCTGGCCGCCCTTGGCCGATACGACCCGGCACTTCGGCGCGGCCGAGCCGGTGAGGTACTGGACGGTGAGGTAGCCGGCTACGGCGAGCAGGACCACGAGGGCCGCCCCGAATCGGAGGAGGCGGCCGCGGCGTTTGGGCTTGGGGGACGGCTCTGACACCCGTACAAGGTACTGGAGCAGACCCATGGGTATGCCGGGGTTGTGGACAACTCGTGGTGCGGGTGTGCGCGGCCGGGCGCGCTAGGGTCGACGGCATGGCGGACACCCCTCTTGACCTCACGCTGGACGCCGCGCGGCTGACCGCGCGGCTCGTCGACTTCCCCTCCGAGAGCGGCAATGAGAAGTCCCTCGCGGACGCGATCGAGGCCGCCCTGCGCGATCTGCCCCATCTGACCGTCGATCGGTACGGCAACAACGTCGTGGCCCGGACCCTTCTCGGACGGCGGGAACGCGTCATTCTGGCGGGCCACATCGACACGGTCCCCATCGCGGACAACGTGCCCTCCCGCCTCGACGGCGACGGCGTGCTGTGGGGCTGCGGCACCTGCGACATGAAGTCGGGCGTCGCGGTCCAGCTCCGTATCGCCGCGACCGTCCCGGCACCCAACCGCGACCTCACGTTCGTCTTCTACGACAACGAGGAGGTCGAGGCGCATCTGAACGGTCTCGGGCATGTGGCGGACGCCCATCCGGACTGGCTGAAGGGCGACTTCGCGGTGCTGCTCGAGCCGTCCGACGGCCAGGTCGAGGGCGGCTGCCAGGGCACGCTTCGGGTCGAGCTGAGGACCAGGGGCGAGCGGGCCCATTCGGCGCGCGGCTGGATGGGCTCCAACGCGATCCATGCGGCGTCCCCGATCCTGGCCCGACTGGCCACCTACGAACCGCGCCACCCGGTGATCGACGGCCTGGAGTACCGGGAGGGCCTGAACGCGGTCCGCATCTCGGGCGGGGTCGCCGGAAACGTGATCCCCGACGAGTGCGTGGTCACGGTCAACTTCCGCTACGCCCCGGACCGCTCCGAGGCGGAGGCGATCGCGCACGTCCGGGACGTGTTCGCGGACTGCGGGGTGGAGGAGTTCACGGTCGTCGACCACAGCGGCGGCGCCCTGCCCGGGCTCTCGCACCCCGCCGCGGCGGCGTTCATCGAGGCGGTCGGGGGCACCCCGCAACCCAAGTACGGGTGGACGGACGTGTCCCGCTTCAGCGGGCTGGGCGTCCCGGCGGTCAACTACGGACCCGGGAACCCGCATTTGGCGCACAAACGGGACGAGCGCGTCGACACGGCCGAGATCCTCGCCGGGGAGGAGCGCCTGAGGGCCTGGCTGACCTCCTGACCTGCCGCCGGTTGTGGGGAACGTCGCTTCATGGCGGTCATGCGGGCGTACCCCGTCCTTAACCCGCGTGGATCTACGCTGGGGTGGAACGACGCCCGAGCGGAGGGAGCGCACATGCCTACCGGCAACCCCGAGGGCAAGAAGGTGCCGCCGGACGAGCAGCGGCTCGGACCGGTGCTGCGCAGACGCGGCCAGGTGACGAGGAGCACCACCGACCAGCGGCTGCTGGACGCGGGTGGACCCTCGGACTGGGTCCACACGGATCCGTGGCGTGTCCTTCGCATCCAGTCGGAGTTCATCGAGGGATTCGGCACGCTGGCCGAACTCCCGCCCGCGATCAGTGTGTTCGGCTCGGCGCGGACAGCGGTGGACTCGCCCGAGTACGAGGCGGGCGTGCGGCTCGGGCGCGGCCTCGTGGAGGCCGGCTGGGCGGTGATCACCGGAGGTGGCCCCGGGGCGATGGAGGCGGCGAACAGGGGCGCCTGCGAGGCCAAGGGGATCTCGGTCGGCCTCGGCATCGAGCTGCCCTTCGAGCAGGGGCTGAACCCGTACGTCGACATCGGGCTGAACTTCCGCTACTTCTTCGTGCGCAAGATGATGTTCGTGAAGTACGCGCAGGGGTTCGTCGTCCTGCCGGGCGGCCTCGGCACGCTGGACGAGCTCTTCGAGGCACTGACCCTGGTCCAGACCCAGAAGGTGACCCGTTTCCCGATCGTGCTGTACGGCACGTCGTACTGGGGCGGCCTGGTGGACTGGCTCAAGCACACCCTGGTGGCCGAGGGGAAGGCGGCGGAGAAGGACCTGCTCCTGTTCCACCTGACGGACGACGTGGACGAGGCGGTGGAACTCGTCTCCAAGGAGGCCGCGCGCTAGGGTCCGCCGGCACCCCTGGGGTGCGCCGCGTACCCGCGCGCACCCCGGGCCTCGCCGGAGGCCTCCCCCGCCCGGGCGGGCTACGCCAGCCCGCGGCGGGCCACGGCGGGCGGGCGGTGGCCCGCGATGGACGCCACCATGTCCAGGACCTGCCGTGTCTCGGCCACCTCGTGCACCCGGTACACCTGCGCCCCCAGCCACGCCGAGACCGCCGTGGTCGCCAGCGTCCCCAGCACGCGCTCCTTCACCGGCCGGTCCAGCGTCTCGCCCACGAAGTCCTTGTTGGACAGCGACACCAGCACGGGCCACCCGGTGGCGGTCATCTCCTCCAGCCGCCGCGTCGCCTCCAGGCTGTGCCGGGTGTTCTTCCCGAAGTCGTGGCCCGGATCGATCAGCACCGACTCACGCGGCACGCCCAGGGCGACCGCCCGCTCGGCCAGCCCCACGGTCACCCGGAGGATGTCGGCCATCACGTCGTCGTAGGTCACCCGGTGCGGACGGGTCCGCGGCTGCGCGCCCCCCGCGTGGGTGCACACCAGCCCCACCCGGTACCGCGCCGCGACCTCGGCGAGCCGCGGGTCGACCCCGCCCCACGCGTCGTTGAGCAGGTCCGCACCCGCCTCGCACACCGCCTCGCCGACCTCGTGCCGCCAGGTGTCCACGCTGATCACGACGTCGGGGAAACGCCGCCGCACCTCCGCGACGAAGCCGACCGTCCGCCGTGCCTCCTCCTGGGCCGTGACCTCCTCGCCCGGTCCCGCCTTGACCCCGCCGATGTCGATGATCGCGGCGCCGTCCGCCACCGCCTGTTCCACGCGCGCGAGGGCGGGCTCGTCGCGGAACGTGGCCCCCTGGTCGTAGAAGGAGTCCGGGGTCCGGTTCACGATCGCCATGATCACCGGCTCGTGCTCGCCGAATTCCCGCCTGCCCAGCCTGAGCATCCCCTGTGACCTCTTCCGTGCGTCCCGTTCCTTCGCCGCCTGCGACCTTAATCGTCGGTGCCGCATGGCACGATCTGACCCAGACGGATTCGACGTCGGCAATTCCGCGTCGGCGCGCAGCGCGCCGGCACCGAGCGTGGGGACCTCACCGATGTACATGTTCTTGTTCCTGGTCGTCGCGCTCGCCGTCGTGGTCGCCGCGGTGACACTGGCCGTGGTGGGCGGCGGCGAGAGCGCACCCCTGCCGGAGGCGGCACCCGAGCGCTACGACGACCCGCTGCCGCCCGACCGCCCGGTCGGCCGCGCGGACGTGGAGGCCCTGCGCTTTCCGCTGGCCGTCCGCGGCTACCGCATGGCTGACGTGGACGACGCGCTCGGCCGCCTCGGCGCCGAGATCGCCGAGCGTGACTCCCGCATCGCCGATCTGGAGGCCGCGCTCGCCGGTTCCCGCGGGCACGGCGTCCCCATGGACAAGCCGGCCGATGGGGAGCAGCGATGAGCGGCGCGGCCGTCCCGGGGCCCGACGGTGTGCTGCGCTGCCCCTGGGCCCTGTCCACCGAGGACTACGTGGCCTACCACGACGAGGAGTGGGGACGCCCGGTCCGCGGTGACGACGCGCTGTACGAGCGGCTGAGCCTGGAGGCCTTCCAGTCCGGACTGTCGTGGATCACGATCCTGCGCCGCCGCGAAGGCTTCCGCGCCGCCTTCGCGGATTTCCGGATCGCCAAGGTGGCCGCCTTCACGGAGGCCGACCAGGAGCGCCTGCTGGCCGACCCGGGCATCATCCGCAATCGCGCCAAGATCTCGGCGACGCTCGCCAACGCACGCCTGCTGGCCGAATGGGCACCCGGCGAGCTCGACGAGCTGATCTGGTCGTTCGCGCCGGACCGGGCCTCACGCCCCGCACCGGGGACACTCTCCGACGTACCGGCGGTCACCGCCGAGTCGACCGCTCTGTCCAAGGCGCTCAAGGGGCGCGGCATCCGCTTCGTCGGCCCGACGACGGCGTACGCGCTGATGCAGGCCTGCGGGCTGGTGGACGACCACCTCGCCGACTGCGCCGCCCGGAGCAGCTGACCCCGGGCGGCGGGCGGCCGTCCTCAGCGGCCCACGTACTTCGGCTTCTCCTTGCCGACGAACGCCCGCACCGCGATGGTGTGGTCCTGCGAGGCTCCCGCGCGGCTCTGCAGCTCGTCCTCCTTCTCGAGGGTCTCGTCGAGGGAGTGGGCGAGGCCGAAGGCGAGGGACTCCTTCAGGGCGGCGTAGGCGAGCGTCGGCCCCTCGGCCAGCGAACGGGCCACCTTCTCGGCCTCCGTACGCAGCTCGGCCGCGGGCACCAGCCGGTTCGCGATGCCCCACTCGTAGGCCTGCTGGGCGCTGACGCTGCGCGGGAAGAGCAGCAGGTCCGCGGCGCGGGAGGGGCCGACGACCCGCGGCAGGGTCCAGGAGATCCCGGAGTCCGCGGTGAGTGCGACCCCGGCGAACGAGGTGTTGAAGGCCGCCGTGTCCGCGACGATCCGGTAGTCCGCGGCGAGGGCGAATCCGAAGCCGGCCCCGGCCGCCACCCCGTTCACGGCGGCGACCACCGGCTTCGGCGCTCCGGTCAGCGCCCGCACGATGGGGTTGTAGTGCTCCCGTACGGTGCTCATCACGCCGGCGTCGGAGCCGGAGTCCTGGGCCTGGAGCAGTCCGATGTGCTCCTTGAGGTCCTGCCCCACGCAGAAGGCGCGGTCCCCGGCGGCGGTGAGCAGGATCGCGCGCACGGCCTCGTCGGCCGCCGCCTCCCGGGCCGCGTCCCTCAGGGTGATCTTGGTCGCGATGTTCAGGGCGTTCATCGCCTCGGGGCGGTTCAGCGTGATCGTCGCGAGTCCGTCGCTCACCTCGTAGAGCACGGTGTCGGCCATGGTGGTCCCCTCCGGTGTCGCGGCTCCGTCGTACCCGTCGGTACGCCCTGCGTCGAAGGACAGCATGGCGGAGATCATCGCCCGGCGAATGGAACGGTCGTGTGACCTGCGTCAAAGAATTCCGGTGCGCGTCCGGGACGCAGATGTCCGTGCGGGAGCGAAGTATTACAGCCACATCGCCGAATTGAGTGGTTTTGCTCGCGCGTGTTGCCCAAGCGATGCCGACTGATGTTGGTCATCGGGTCCTGCGATGCGGGATAATGGCTTGGAAGCAATGTGTTCGATGCCGGTGTCGCGTGTCCTGTGAAGGACCGCCCGCCCTTCGGTGGGCCGTCGGCTGACGATGAGCTGGTTTCAGGAAGGGGAACGAGCATGGCGGCCATGAAGCCGCGGACGGGCGACGGCCCGCTCGAGGTGACCAAGGAGGGGCGGGGCATCGTCATGCGCGTTCCGCTCGAAGGCGGCGGTCGGCTCGTCGTCGAGTTGACCCCTGACGAGGCCGACGCGCTCGGCGACGCCCTCAAGAAGGTTGTCGGCTGACGACGCGCCACCGACCACGGTTTTCGGCCGCCCCGGCATCGTACGCGGTGCCGGGGCGGCTGTTTTCGAGGGGTGGAGCCCCGGTCCTTCCAGGGGACACGGCCTGCTGCGGCGCGTGCGCCGGCGGCCCGGACGCCGTCCGCGGTCCGTTGCCTCAGCGCTTGACCACGCAGAGCAGCCCGTCGCCGACCGGCAGCAGCGAGGGCACCAGGTCCGCGCTCTCGCGTACGGCACGCAGCAGTTCCCGCAGGCGCAGGACCTCGGTGGGCTGGGGCCCGGAGCCCACCGTGCGCCCGTTGGCGAAAACGCCCTCGAAGACGACGAGCCCGCCCGGGCGCAGCAGACGCAACGATTCGGCGAGGTAGTCGAGGACCTCGAGCCGGTCGCCGTCGCAGAAGACGAGGTCGTAGCCGGCGTCCGCGAGCCGGGGCAGCACGTCCAGTGCGCGCCCCGGAATGATCCGGGCGCGATTGCTGGCGAAACCACAGGCGCGGAAGGCCTGGCGCGCGAACTGCTGGTGCTCCGGCTCCGGGTCCACGGTGGTCAGCACCCCGTCCGGCCGCATGCCGTGCAGCAGATGGATCCCGGAGACACCGCAGCCGGTCCCGATCTCCGCCACCGCCTTCGCGTCCACGGTGGCGGCGAGCACCCGCAGCGCGGCGCCCGTGCCGGGCGACACCGAGCGCAACCCCGCTTCACGGGCCCGCTCACGGGCCCAGTGCAGCGCGTCGTCCTCGGCGACATAGGCGTCGGCGAACGCCCAGCTCGTCTGCCGGTTGCCGGTAATGACCCTCTCCTGTCCCCGTGATTGCCTGGGCGTGACTGTATCCGTTGCCACCGGGAACCCGCAGATGGGACCAGGCGTTTACAAGGGTGGGAAGAGCGACGGGGGAAAGACGGGGGCAAACGGATGGAACCGGACGCCGAGCACGTGATCACGCAGCCGCATCAGCTCACATCAATCTCTCGCAAAACCGCTTATCCGGAGCTAACGGACGAGGTGGCTATGGTAGGGGCTCCACTGGACACCACCAGAGCCGACAGGGGAGGTGCGGCTGCGCCCGTGGATCGGAGAGGGGTGCTACGGCGCCTCCTCAGGTCGTCGGGTGAGCCGAAATCCGTGACCGACATCGCTGACAACGACCACGCTTCCGACACCGCGCAGACCGCGACTTTCGCCACCGACGCGGACTCGCAGGCGTGGACTCCGCCCACCTGGGAGGAGATCGTCAGCACGCACAGCGGCCGGGTCTACCGGCTGGCGTACCGCCTGACCGGAAACCAGCACGACGCCGAGGACCTCACGCAGGAGGTCTTCGTCCGGGTCTTCCGCTCCCTGTCGACGTATACGCCTGGCACCTTCGAGGGCTGGCTGCACCGCATCACGACGAATCTCTTCCTGGACATGGTCCGCCGCAAGCAGCGCATCCGTTTCGACGCGCTGGGCGAGGACGCCGCCGAGCGGCTGGCCAGCCGTGAGCCCACCCCGCAGCAGGTCTTCCACGACGCGCACTTCGACGCGGACGTCCAGCAGGCGCTGGACACGCTCGCCCCGGAGTTCCGTGCCGCCGTCGTCCTGTGCGACATCGAAGGACTGTCGTACGAGGAGATCGCCGCGACCCTGGGCGTCAAGCTCGGCACGGTCCGCTCCCGTATCCACCGCGGCCGCTCGCAGCTGCGCAAGGCCCTGGCGCACCGTTCGCCCGAGGCCCGCGCGGAGCGCCGTTCCTTCGTGCCCCGCGTTCCCGCGCTGGGGGGAGGGGGCGCGAGCGCGTGAGTGGATCCCGACGGCCGACACCGGCAGAACAGCACCTGGGGGACCGACTCTCCGCCCTCATCGACGGGGAGCTCGGTCATGACACGCGTGAGCGTGTGCTGGCCCATCTGGCCACCTGCGCGAAGTGCAAGGCCGAGGCGGACGCGCAGCGCCGGCTGAAGAACGTCTTCGCCGAGGCGGCACCGCCGCCTCCGTCCGAGAGTTTCCTCGCCCGTCTGCAGGGCCTGCCCGCGGGGGGTGACGTCGACGGCGGTGGTACGCCGCTCGGCGGGGGAGGATTCGGACGACGGCTCCCGACCGCCACCGGGATGCCCACCGCCCCGGGCGTCTTCGGAGTGACGCCGGAGCCCTTCGCATACGTCCCCGCCGGCCCGCACGCCACGGCGCTCTCCCCCTCCGACGACAGCGCGCTGTCGTCGGAGGGCGGCTTCCGTATCCATCAGGTGAGCCGCCCCGACGCCGAGCGGTCCGCCTCGCGCGGGCTGCGGTTCGCGTTCGCCGCCGCGGGCGCCGTCTCGCTGGCCGCCATCGCACTCGGCGGGGTCTCGACGGGCATCACGACCGACTCGGGTGCGGAGGCGCGCGGGGGCTCCGGCAGCGGAAGCAATGTGACCCCGATGCGTTCGCCGGGCACAGGCGGGGCCACGGCGCCCGAGACCCAGCGCCGGCGCTCAGGTACCCCGCTGCTCGGCCAGCGCACGCTCGACCGGACGCCCGCGTCCACGGAGGCCTCGGCCCCGCTGCTGCCCGGAGTCTCCACACCGGGAGTCCAGGACGCCTCGGAGATCCGTGCCCTGACCGCCCCCGTGGTCGCCGGGGCCGCCGCGATGTCCCCGCTCATACGTCCCCTGACCGCGACCGCTCCGGCCACGCTGACCTCGTGGTCGACCGCCCCCGCGATCATGGCCCCCGCGTCACCCTCGGCCCCGGTGCCGACCTCGTCCGCCTCCTCGTCCCCCACACCCACCTCGCGCATCGCCCGCTGAACGCGGCATCTGCGCGGCTCGCCCGGGAACCTGGTTGAATCCGGAGTGGGCCGCGCTCAGCCGATCTTCCGGGCGCGGAATCGACGATCGAGCCGCGACCGCCGGTGCCGCAATGCCGCGGCCCGGGTGTGGGGAGAGCATGGACGAGGGGAAGCCGGTCCCCCCAGGGGATCCCGAGACACGGCTGCCCGAGGCGCCCGTCGGCGCCGAGGCGGCCCCAGGCGTGGCCGGGCGCGAGCCGTCCGCCGAAGCGGCGGGCCCGACGGGCACCGGCCGGACGAAGGGCACGAGCGAGGACGGCGACTACGAGCTGAGCCGTCCCCCCGCTGCACGGGCGCGTGCGGGAGCCCATCCCGACGGGGACTTCGAGCTGCAACGCCCTGCCGCCTCCGCACCGTCCGAGGACGGGGACGCTCTCCCCGGGACGCGGCCCGGGTCCTCCGCCTCCACGACCGCCGACGCAGGGAGCACCGGTGCCGCGGAGCGGTCCGCCCCCCAAGCGGCGGCCCTCCCCGAGCCGGCGGGCGCCCCGCACACGGCCTCCGCCGACCGCCCCGAGCCCCTGCACGCCCGTGACCCCTACGGCACCCCGCCCTACGGCCAACCGGGCCCCTGGGCACCCGCCCCGCCGGTCCAGCACCCTGCGCGCGCAGCGGAGACCGTGGTGCCGAGAGCCACGCCCCAGGCGGACGCACCCCAGGGCGCGGCACCGATGCCTGACGCGACCGCGCCGGTCCAGGCCGAGTCCGCCTCCGGCGCCGCCCTCCCGGCGAATCCGGCCCCCCACCCCACGGCCTGGCAGAACTACGACCCCTGGGCGTCCCCGTCGCCCTTCCAGCTGAACGGCACCCCGGCCCCCGGCGACGAGCAGCGTCGCGGGAGGCGCCGGCGCACGCTGGTGCTCGGCGCCGTGCTGATCGCACTCGTGGCCGGAGGGGCCGGCGGTGTTGTCGGCGCCGCGCTCGAGCGCGACGGCGGTACCGGGGACATTCGGCTGCCGCAGGCCGGTCCCGAGCCCACGGGGCGTGCCTCGGACAGCGTCGCCGGGATCGCCGCGCAGGCACTGCCCAGCGTGGTGACCCTGCACGTCAAGGGCACCGACGCGGAGGGCACCGGCACCGGGTTCGTCCTCGACGGGCGCGGACACATCCTCACCAACAACCACGTGGTCGAACCCGCCGGAACGGGCGGCCGCATAAGCGTGACGTTCAACGGGGGCGAGACGGCCGCGGCGACCGTCGTCGGCCGGGACGCCGGCTACGACCTCGCCGTCGTCGAGGTCGAAGGCGTGCGCGGACTGAGGCCCATGCCCCTCGGCAACTCCGACAACGTCCAGGTCGGTGATCCGGTGGTCGCCATCGGAGCGCCCTTCGACCTCGCGGGCACCGTCACTTCCGGGATCATCAGCGCCAAGGAGCGGCCCATCACGTCCGGCGGTGAGAAGGGCGACGGGAGCGATGTGTCGTACGTCGACGCGCTGCAGACCGACGCCCCCATCAACCCCGGAAACTCCGGCGGACCGCTCCTCGACACCAGGGGCCGGGTCGTCGGCATCAACTCCGCCATCCAGTCGGCCGGCAACGGCTCCGCACAGGGCGGTCAGGCCGGCTCCATCGGGCTCGGCTTCGCCATCCCGGTCAACCAGGCCAAGCGCGTCGCCGAGGAGCTGATCAACACCGGGCGGGCCACCCACCCCGTCATCGGCGTCACGCTCGACATGAACTACGCGGGGGACGGCGCACGTGTCGGTAGCGGGGGCGCGAACCGCGGCCCCGCCGTCACCAAGGGCGGTGCCGGGGACAAAGCAGGTATCGAACCGGGCGACGTCATCACCGGGGTGGACGGCGTGCGCATCCACTCCGGCGAGGAACTCATCGTCAAGACCCGCGCCCACCGCCCCGGCGACCGGCTGACGCTCACCGTCGTCCGCGACGGCAGGAAGCGGACGATCGCTCTCGTCCTCGGTTCCGCGGGCGGCAATTGACCCGAAGCTCACGAAGACACGTCCGAAACCCGACCCTTAAGGCAAACATCCCGGAAAACCCGTCGTGTACACGCGGTCCCGGTGCCGGGACGGTACCGGTACGACGGGAACGCCGGGTACCGTGGATCCGGCCCGGACCACGGAAGACCCGCACAGACCACCGAGTGCCGAGGACCGAGGACATCGCAAGGAGCTTCAGGTGTTCAATGACATAGGACCGCTCGAGCTGGTGACGCTCGTTGTCCTCGCCGTGCTCGTCTTCGGTCCGGACAAGCTCCCGAAGATGATCCAGGACGTCACCCGGACCATTCGCAAGATCCGGGAGTTCTCCGAGAGCGCCAAGGACGACATCCGGAGCGAGCTGGGCCCCGAGTTCAAGGACTTCGAGTTCGAGGACCTCAACCCCAAGACGTTCATCCGCAAGCAGCTGGATAACGACGACCTGGGGCTGAAGGAGATCCGCAACGGCTTCGACCTCAAGAAGGAAATGGCCGAGGTCACGGACGCGGTCCACGGCCGGGAGTCGGAGACCCCGTCCTCGTCGTCCGGCTCCGTCGACATGACGAAGAAGCCGGAGAAGACCGACCCCGACGAGCGCCCGCCCTTCGACGCGGACGCCACCTGAGTCGTTCGCGCCCGCCGCGACAGGGTGTGACACCCGCCGTGATGTGACACAGGTCATACGTCGATCGGTGGGTGCGCGGCGATATCACGACGCTCAAAAGGCCGTACGTGCCGGGCGTTTTCCTGCTGTTCGGACTGGTGTGGCTATGCTGCCCAGTTGTTGTGCGGACCGATTTCGGAGCCAGGACGCCCGTGGGGGGCGGGCCGCTCGGGTCCGACGAGAGCGAGGAGGCGTCCGGGCAGATGGAGACGACGAGTCGGGTGGGCACTCAGCCGCCGGCCGCGGAGGGCGGACATCAGCTTCCCTTCGCCCGGCGTGCGGTCGACGGGTATCTCCGGGCGTCCTTCCCCTGGTACGGCCTCGACGAGGCGTTCACGGGCCCCCGCTGGCTGATGCAGGTGGGCACCGGGGCCGACGGCGTCGTGGAGCACGGATCGATCGGACACGGCGAAGAGCCCTCCGTGCGCAACGAGGCCAGCGAGGACAAGGAGCGGTTCGCGGTCGTGGTCACCGTGGCCGCCAACCCGGTACGGCACAGCCCGGACGGCACCGGCCTGCTGGAGGCCACGTCGGTCTCCTCCGCGGCCTGGCTCGCGGGAGTGGGACTGCTGTCGGTCACCTGGCCCGGGCAGATGGACCACGTCCTGCGGGACGACTGGCTCGACCAGCAGACCGAGACGGCATGGGCCCTCGCCGACGACCTGTCCGGCCCCGCGTGGTCCAGCCTGTCGCTGCCCGTGGACGGCGTCCCGACGGCCTTCCACTACCGCGAGTCCGAGTTCGGCTGGGTGCTGGCCGGTTCGACGCAGGCCGGGGTGCACGTGGGCGCCTACGGCAGAGGGATGAGCGCGTACGGTCTCGGTTTCTCCGCGGTCAAGGACATCGCGGCCTACGCGTAGCCCGGACGCCGATGGGGGCGCCGTCCCGCTCGGACGGCGCCCCCATCG